>Ga0153985_1000027_pt1 | contig 44192 bp, 37 predicted proteins | sample TSGA069MetaG_FD_104715 | JGI IMG/M metagenome (GOLD analysis project Ga0153985, IMG submission 104715) | Attine ant fungus gardens microbial communities from Georgia, USA - TSGA069 MetaG | ecosystem: Host-associated > Fungi > Mycelium > Unclassified | place: USA: Georgia, Alexander Wildlife...
TATGTACGAAAATTATTTCTGATTTTTTTGTGGCAAGTTTGTGGCAAGAACATCTATCAACGCATAGCAAACGTTGATATAAAAGCATTTATAAATACATACGCCATTTGGTTGATGAACCGCTGTAAACTTTTTACAGCATACTTTTTTTAAGATTGTAAGTCAACTCTTGCTTTTTTCGATAGTGTTGCAAAATTGAATTATTCGATCGAGTGATGCTACAATCTTAGTGTAAGCTATTCTTTTTTTGAATGAAAGAAGGGGGTTAACCATGATAGGGATCGACGACGAGTTAGAAAAATTGTATATAAAAGCGCAACAAGATGGGCAGGCTGTCATCAAAGATCGATGGACGCCTGGAAATTATGGCTGTTGCAGCACTCGTGCACCGTTAGTGGAAAAATATAAAATTGAGAACAGAGACCATGAACACTCCTTTTATATTTGGGGAACATTGGCTGTAACCACGGATTCCCTTTCTAACATCGTTAACATAAACCGCGATTATGAGGCCTCAAATTACGATAAAAAAATCATTACCTGGTTCATCCAAAGATCGGAAACAGAATGAACGATTTACTAAATGCACTCTCTCCTCTTGTTGTGGAGAGAGTTTTCTTTGACCAGAACAAGAAAAAATGATTCAATTTTCTACAGTTCCTTTCGTTACTCTGTTATAATCAATTTTTGAAAGGATCGAGGACATGAATTTTCATTATCATATTTTAATCAATCCCGCAGCCGGCAGCGGCAACGCGGCGAAGACAGCTGAAAAAATCATCCAGTTACTTGATGACGGTGATTATACATACACACCCTATTACACTGAAGAACCTGGGGATGAAAGAGAAATCGTAGGTCGTTTGGTCGATTTACTCAGCCCATGGTCGGAAAATTGCGAAAAAGAGCATGTTGATAATTCATTTCATCTGCTAGTTGTGATCGGCGGCGATGGTACCTTACATGAGGTTGTCAATCAATTTTATGCCTTGGATCGTCACCTTCCTGTCAGCTATATTCCTGCTGGTTCGGGAAATGATTTCGCACGCGGTATCGGTTTGTCACGCGAACCGGAGAAAGCCTTTGAACAAATTACCTCGGCGTTAAAACCACAACCGATTAATGTTTTTCATTATGAGGAAAAAATCCGCGAGGAACAGGGAGTTATCCTGAACAATGTCGGCATTGGGTTAGATGCCTTGATCGTTGCCACAACGAACGCTTCTACTTCAAAAAAGGTGCTAAATAAATATCACTTAGGGTCGGCATCCTATGCACTTTATTTGGTGAAGGCAATCTTTACTCAAAAAACGTTTCCGATTCTCGTCGAGTTGAATGGGCAGGCTTTAAGCTTTGAACGGACTTTCCTATGTACCACTACGAATATTCCTTACTTTGGCGGCGGTGTGGCGATCGCACCGATGGCTGATCCTAAAAAAGACACGATCGATCTTGTGGTGGTAGAAAAACCAAATCTGCCAGCGATCTTACGCTTTCTAATCCAGCTTCTACGAAAAAGACATACTGAAAATAAGCACTACAAGCATTTTACCAGCAGCAAAATCCGAATCGTCTCAGTTGTTCCGCAACATGGTCAATCCGATGGCGAGGACATGGGCGAGCGATCATTTGATATGAACTTCTCCACTGCGACACAACACATTTGGTATGCAGAAAAAAGGACTGAAAAATAAATCCATGGATTTATTTTTCAGTCCTTTTTATATCCTACATGAACATTGCTGGCGTGACATTCTCCATTCCAATCATTGGATCTATCGCTTGTGCAGCAATTAGCTTCGGTGTCAAAATCGTTGGCTCATTCACTGTATTTTTTTGTTTTTCTTCTGCCGCTTTAAATGGTTCTGCCTTAGGCTGCGCAGGAGCAACTTCCGTCCCATTCAAGATTCGCTCGATCAGCGTCGTTTTTCGCACAGCGGATTCTCGGTTTACACATGCTTGGAAAGCTTCTTCCTCACCTAGTAAAATCAATAAATCCTTGCTTCGGGTTACCGCTGTATACAGCAAGTTCCGTTGCAGCATCCGAGAATATTGTTTGACCATCGGCAAGAGAACCATTTTGAATTCACTCCCTTGAGACTTATGGATCGAACAACAATAAGAAAGTTTGATTTTATTCCATTCTGTACGTTTATAACTAACTTCATTACTATCAAATTGAATGACTAATTCATCCACTTTATCTTCCGATTCCTTTGCTGGAATAATTCCAACAATGATCCCCATATCGCCATTAAAAACATTAAGTTCCGGATTATTAACGAGTTGCAGAACTTTATCACCGATACGGTAAACGACATCGTTCCACTGAACCTCTTTTTTCCGTCCATCATTGGGATTGAAAATTTCCTGCATCATTTTATTGATTGCATCAATTCCTGCGGGACCGCGATACATGGGAGCTAAAACCTGAACATCTTGTGCAGTAAAGCCCTTTTTCTTCGCCCGCTCAACAACTTGCTTAATGACCTCTTCCATTTGAAAAGCATGGCAAGCAAGAAAAGAACGATCGGCTTGATTTTTTCGAAAATCCTGCGGCAATTTTCCATCTTTGATCTCATGGGCTAACGGAATGATCGAGGAGCCATCCCCTTGGCGATAAATATCTGTCAATTCCATCTTAGGAATGTCTTCAATCTGTAGCAAGTCATGAAAAACCTGTCCCGGTCCAACAGACGGCAATTGGTCTTTATCTCCTACAAAGATTACCTGCATATTATTAGGGATCGCCTTTAACAACGTATTAGCCAACCAAGTATCCACCATCGACATCTCATCCACGATCAACAACCCGCCATCAAGTTCTTTAGCGTCAATATCAGGCGTGTCATCATTCGCATTCAAGCCTAATAATCGATGAATCGTGCTGGCAGGAAGGCCCGTAGTTTCGTTCATGCGTTTTGCTGCCCGGCCAGTTGGAGCCGCTAATAGAATGGGAAAGATTGCATTCGTATAATCCTTTGGGTCTAAAGACAAATCATTCAATTCAGCAAACAGCTTAACGATCCCATCAATTACAGTAGTCTTCCCCGTTCCGGGTCCGCCCGTCAAAATGAATAACGGCGAACGGATCGCTTCTTTAATGGCTTGATCTTGAGAATCGCCATACGTAATTTTTAATAACTTTTCTATAGTTCGCAACTTTTTATCTACTGTCTCTTGCGGATAGTTGATCTTTTTTTTACGAGCCAATAACCGTTCGATCGAAGAAGCGATGCCCCATTCACTATAAAACAGAGTATTTTCATAGATTTTCGTTGCTTCCTGCTGAATTTTTTCCTCTTCAACTAATTGGATAATCATACTAGCGATTTGATCGGGAGCAATCTCGACTGGTCGAGAAGTTTCTAACAGCTGCAAAACTTCCGTCAAAAGTTGCTGCGCCTCTACGTAAGTATCACCGCTTTGGTTCGCGTCCTCATTGACTTGATGAAAGATCGCCGCCCGAATCCGTTGCGGACTGTCAGCTGAGATACCTAGCTGTTCAGCTAAACTATCTGCCTTTTTGAACCCAATCCCCTCAATATCTTCTACCAATTGGTAAGGATTCTCTGCGATGACCTCTAACGCTTCATTTCGATAGGTTTGAAAAATCGTAAATGACAGATGGCTTCCAAATCCGTAACGGCTCAAGCCGACGATGATCTGCTCCATCCCATGGTTTTGTCGAATCGTATCAACAATAACCTTCTGCTTTTTTACATTCAAATTAGGAACCCTCGCTAACACTGCCGGGTTCTCCATAATTTGATCGATCGCTTCTTCGCCTAAAACCTCGATTATTTTTTCCGCGGTTATCTTTCCGATCCCAGGAAACTTTTCACTAGAAAGATAGTTGATTAAGCCGTTAGCAGAAGTCGGATGTGCTTGTTCATAACTCTCCACTAAAAATTGCTTGCCATAACGAGGATGGTCGACAAAATGTCCGAAGAATCGGTAGTCTTCATCTTCTTGCATATCGCCAAAACTTCCCGTTACAACAATTTCCTGTTCAAGATAATCACTGTTTGTCTCACTGACTTTGATCAACATAACCTTATAAAAATTACTGGGATTTTGAAAAAAGATCACTTTTAGTGTTCCCACGATGTATAACTGTTCTTCCGACATTTCGCTCCTCCTTTCGCTATTAGAGTAAGGAATCTGGTTTTGATCCGGTTCCTTCTAAAAAGCGGACATCATTCCATTGAATCATTTGATAAGGCGGCTTACTGTTGTCTGCCTCCAGAATCGTCAAGCTATTATTGAATAAGCCACCCATTTCCCTTAATTCGTTTAACGGCTTTCCGGTTAATGCTTGGATCGCCGCAGTCAAGGCTGCACCGTGACCGACAAAAAGAAGCGGACCTTCTTTGGCCTCGGCTACCGCTTTCTCCACTAAATCATTGATTCGTTTCAACATATCTTCGATTTTTTCTCCCTCAAATGGAGTAGGATCATAGAATTCTAAATGATGGCGCAGATTGACCATATCTTTCGGGTAACGTTCTTCAATCACTGGAATCAATTGGCCTTCCAAGGTTCCCAGTCCCAGCTCCCGCAAATCTTCTGAACGAATAATTTCTGTTGGGTGTGCTAATTGCTTGTTGATCCCTTCTGCTGTCAGGTATGCTCGCTTCAATGTACTGGTATAAATTTTTTCGAATGGAACATCTTTTAATTCTTTTCCCAGCGCTTTGATTGCTTCCAAACTTTCAGGCAGCAAAGGAGAATCCCCCATCATGCCTTGAAAACGTTTCTCCTGATTCCACCGAGTTTTCCCGTGACGAGTAAAATAAAGTTTCATAAAAATCCCTTTCTAAGTCCTTATTATCTAATCTAACTTATCGTGTTCATAATGATGCGTCAATTCTAAATTAGGAAAACTTTGCTGCCGCAACGCTTCGTAAACGACTAGAGCAACTGTATTGGAAAGGTTCAACGAGCGAACATGTTCATCATTCATCGGGATACGTAAACATTTCTCCTCATTTTCTCGCATGAACTCTTCCGGCAGGCCTGTGGTCTCTTTTCCAAACATAAAGAAATGATCCGCACCGTCAGTATAATCGATTTCTGAATACGTACTATTGGCGAACTTTGTGATCAAATGCAAAGGCTGATCGCCTAAGTAGTCTAAAAATGCGGCCAAATTTTTATGGTAAGTAATATTCACATCGTTCCAGTAATCAAGTCCTGCCCGCTTCAAATGCTTATCATCGGTGGAAAAACCTAAAGGCTCGATCAAGTGCAAAGGTGAATTGGTTGCCGCACAAGTTCGTGCGATATTTCCCGTATTCGCTGGAATTTGTGGTTCAAATAATACGATATGGTTTGTCATGATATTTTCCCTCGTTCTTATTTCTATCTTTATTTTCTAATGTAAGTATTCAAAATAATCTCGCACATAGAACAGTCACTTACTTTTATATGAAACAAATCAGGACGGTATTTTATAGCTTGTTCAATAATAAAAGAAGATTTCCCCTGATCTGCCCAAGCAAGAAGAACAACTGTCAGCTTCTTCGGTTTCAGAAATTCTTTTTCGAAACCACAAAAACCGTAAAAAAAAACGTACCAACTCGGTGTCTAGCACGGCGAGTCGCTACGTTAGTGAAGCACTTTTCACTAACTTTTATCAGAACAGGAACCTGATAAAAACCAATGAAAAACAACTTGTTTGTACTATAACATCACGAAGTCACAAATGCAACCTTCTATTTTCAGTAATCCACATGAAAGCGATTACTCTAATGTCCTTTTAATATTTCAATATCGATCGTTATTTTCTTCAAAGGATTCGCCGCTAATTTTGCCTTTACATCTGCTGGAACCTTCCATTCTAATGGCGACATCTCTAACAGATCCAAACGATTTTCCTCTGGTATTTTAAAATCATACGTCACTCGTTCACGATGGTCGAGGGATAGCTCGTCTGTGAAACGTTGAATAACCGCCTCATTCGAGTAGGCTTCGCCGTCAGGATGATAGACCGCTCGTAATTCCTGCAAATAGCCAGATTGTGGAACGACTTTCAACACGCAGCCATCTGGTTTCATCACCCGTTTAAATTCACGATAGTGTGAAGGCGAGAAAATATTTAGAATCGTATCAAAAGAATTCTCCGCAAACGGCAGGTTCGTTAAATCAGCGATACACCAAAAAGCTTCGATTGGTTGATTACTAGCTAGATAAATCCCTTCTTTAGCAATATCAAACCCGATGGATACAGGATTTTCTTTTAGTTGAGTAATTTGCTGCAAGAAACTTCCTTCACCGCAACCAACGTCCAATACATTCCCGGTTTTCATTAAGTTCGCGATTTTTTTAATCACAGGCTGATACATACCCGAACGAATCATTCGTCCACGCGGTGTAAACATGTCATTGCCATATTCAGTTTTAATTTGATGATCCAAAAAATAGAGCGTGCCCTTTTTAGCTAAGTCAAACCGATGGCCATTTACACAAATAAGACTTTTCTCTTGTTGGGTCATTTCGCGATGACAGTTCGGACAACGAAACAATTCCGCATGCTTGCCCAAAAACAAGGCACTTCGATCAATTTTTTTAAGCATCTTTTCACTCCTTTTTTTGCTATCTAATCATAGCATAGTTCTTCTATTCCTACTATCGTCGAGATATGCTAAACTATACGTCGGGATCATTAATTATTTCTTTTAAAATTTAATATGAAATCGGAGGATATAATCTTGATTAAAGAATTTTGCGCTGAAAATTATACCGATATTCCAAAAGCGATCCAAGCAGGCGCAGGACGCATTGAACTATGCGATAACCTGGCAGTTGGTGGAACGACACCAAGTCTGGGCGTGATCGAAGAAGTACTGACTTATGCTGGTGAAAATCATGTACCGGTCATGACGATGATTCGTCCACGCGGCGGAAATTTTGTCTACAATGATATTGAATTGAAAATCATGGAGAATGATTTGATTCATGCAAAAAATGCTGGAACGGATGGCGTGGTGTTCGGCTGTTTGACCGAAGACAACGAAGTGGATGAAGAAGCATTAGAAATGCTGGTAGGCAACAGCGAAGGCGTATTAACAACTTTCCATATGGCTTTCGACGAACTGTCCAATGAAGAACAATTCAAAACGATTGATTGGTTTGTTAAACTAGGCATTGATCGTATCCTAACTCATGGCGGTCCGTTATCTACCACTATCGATGAAAATCTGCCTCATTTAAAAGAATTAATCGATTATGCGGATGGCCGCATTATCATTTTGCCCGGCGGCGGCATCAATGCTGAGAATGCAGAAAAAATTGCCACAACATTAGGTGTCAACGAACTGCATGGCACAAAAATCGTTACAATTTAAAAGAGAAGCGACTCGAATGAGTCACTTCTCTTTTTTTCGTTCCTTGATAAATTTTTCAATTCGAATGAGAATCCGATTCTCCTTAAATCGCAAACGAACCGGATAACGTCCTGTTTTGTAATCTTTGATTTGACGATTGCGATCTGGAAAAATATTCAACGGTAAATTATGAAGATCAAAGAAATTGAACGCCACATAATCCTGCGACTCCATCTGACTTTGCGAAACCGCTTCTTGCACCTTGTATACATAGGTAATCTCATCATGATACTCTTTTGTATATATCCCGATCAAATCATCTACTTTACTATCAAAAGAAAGCAGCTCCTTAATTAAGCGTTGCACTCCTTCTCGTTCATTCTCATCTGGAAGAAGTTCGCCTCCTGGCAAGTCCCAAACAGGCATCCCTTGACGGCGGACCAATAAAATCAACCCGTTACGAATAATAATGGCATAAGCTTTTTTCAAAATTTTCTCACTACTTTCAGCATATGTCTTTTAAATCTTCACTCACTGTCCAATAAATCTTTCCATAAAGAGACTAGCAATATTAAAATAAATCAGTACACTTGTCAAATCACTCAGGGTCGTAATAAACGGTCCACTGGCAACGGCTGGATCAAAACCCAATCTTTCCATGACCATTGGAATCCAGCTGCCGGCTAACGTCGCCACTGTAATAGCAGCCATCATCGCCGTTCCTATAACAAAACCTAAAATGAAGTTGTGTTTCCAAATACCAACGATCACAAAAATCGTTATCCCGGTAACTAACCCCGTCACAAGCCCGGTTAAAATTTCACCAAGTACTAGCTTTCCAAAATTTTTCTCACTATCATCCGAAATTGCCAAACGCCTTACTGCTACCGCAAGTGATTGTGTTCCGGCATTTCCGGCAGTCCCAGTAATCAACGAGATAAAAACTGCTAAAATGCTTGCTTTACTAACCAGCGCTTCATAGTGATTGATCAGCGTCGCCGTTGTCATTCCAAGAAATAGTAAAGTAATCAGCCATGGCAACCGTCTCGAAGCTGCCTTAACAGGATTTTCATCGACCTCTTCAACATTGACCCCAGCCAAACCAGAATAGTCACTTGCCGCTTCATCATCGATTACGTCAATGATATCATCGACTGTCACGATTCCTAATAAATGATCATCGTAATCTGTTACTGGCAATGCTAGAAAATCATAGTCTCGGAATGTTTGTGCCACATCCTCCTGATCATCACCTACATGTACTGAGATTGTTCGTTCACTCATAACATCTGAAACCATGGTATCATCATCATTGACAATCAAATCCCGTAAAGAAATTACGCCGACCAATTGATTATCATCATTCACTACATAAGTATAATAGATTGTCTCAGCAATTTGAGCTTCTTTTTTCAAAACATACATTGCAGAACGAACCGTTTGATTCGCCACGATCGAGACATATTCTGTCGTCATCAAGGAGCCCGCAGTATCATCCTCATAATGAAGCAGATCGCGAATTTCATTCGCATGTTCAGAATCCATCAGGCTTAAATATTTTGCCACTGTTTTTTTGTCTAATTCGTTCAGTAAATCCACTGCATTATCGGTGTACATTTCAGATAACATATCAGCCGCATATTGTGGGCGCATCTCATTTAGATATTCATCCACATGTTCATCGTCTTCTTCAATGACATCAAACATATCCGCTAATTCTTTAGGTGATAAATAAGAATAGACAAGCTGCCGCTCTTCATGATTCAACGATTGATAAAATTGTCCCTGATCATAAAAATGCATTTCCAAGAAATGATCACGGAACGACTGCAGATCATTCTGATCCAGTTCCTCCCGTAATTGTTGGAAATGTATTTCTAGCTCTTCTTGGTTCTCATCCATCAATCTCACCTACCTCTTTTTTATGTACTAATTTTTCTTTCAGAAAAATTAAGTTGATTTTCGTCACGGATATCATTCTGCTATACTGACTGGTATTTTTTTCATAAAAACTCGGTGTTTCGTCCTTCGCCGTGGAATTACTGCGAGAAGCTGAACTGACAACCTACCTCACGTTTATCCTTTCATTGATCTAAAGCATTTCTGCTATCGCAGCCATATCAGCGGCTAACGGCAGCTCGAAATGCATAGTTTCGTCGTTGAACGGATGAGGAAAGCTTAAAGAATAGCAGTGTAGCGCTTGACGTTGAATTCCTAAATCCATCGCACCCTCGTAAAGATCATCACCTAGTAAAGGACAGCCAATCGCCGAAAAGTGTACTCGAATCTGATGAGTCCGCCCCGTATGCAGCTGTATATCCACTAAAGCGCTAGTCAGATATCGTTTTTTTAACCAATATTCCGTTTCAGCCTGTTGTCCTGTCTCGATTATTTGTCTCTTTACTAAAGACGACATATCACGACCGATGGGTAGCAAAATATTCCCATGAGACTGTAAGGTTTCCACTTCACCAGAAACGAGTGCTTGGTATTTTTTAATAAACTGCTTCTGCTGCAAGCCTTGATCTAGCTTTGCGTGAGCAAAACCGTGCTTCGCAAACAACATCAAACCAGATGTATCTCGATCCAAACGTGTAACGACATGCACGACTTGGTCGGCATAGTCTTGTGCTACGTAATAGGCCTTGACCCGATTAGCCATAGTTCCACGGGGATGATATTGTGCCGGAATCGACGCAATCCCCGCTGGTTTATTGACCACTAACAAATGCTCATCCTCAAAAACGATCTCGATAGGAATATCGTCAGCTAATAGGGTCTCGTAAGGCTCTTCGTCTGGAATCACAACTGTTACAATATCATGGGCTTTTAAAGAAAACAAGACGTTTTGTTCCGTCTCGTTCACTAAAATTTTGCCACCATGAAATTTAATTTTAGCCAATAATTTTTTTGAGATCCCTTGTCGTTTTAAAAAAGTTCGTACTAGCGAACTGGTCTGTTCTTGATACGTCCATTTGAATTCCACAAAATTAATCCTCTCGAATAAAGGCATCCTTAACCCGATGCCAGAAATGCATATGCCGATAAGAAGCGAAGTGAATCCGTTCTTCAGCGATTTTATATTTGATTGATGTAATCCCTTTGCGATTGATATCGAGCTGATCAATCGTTATTAAATGCTGCTCATTCCCTTTTAAGCGAACATCGATCCATTCATGAGAACCAATGATACTAGGAGAGCCCAACGTTCGAAAAACACGATTGTTCAATGAAGCAATTTCCGCTAATTGCATCGCATTGATGCTGGGGTGAACCACCGCACCGCCGACGCTCTTATTATAGGCGGTTGAACCAGTAGGTGTAGAAATAGCTAACCCGTCACCGCGAAACCGTTCAAATAATTCTTCCTTGATGTAAACATCTGCTACCATTGTTCGGCTGCCTTTACGAATCGTTGATTCATTTAAAGCTAAGAAATGCTTCTTCTCGCCATCACTCGTCGTCAAAACAACATCTAAAAGAGGATAACTTACGCTTTTTCCCTGCTCAGCACTCAAACTATTTACTAACTCTGGAAGCTCATAATCCCGCCAATCAGTGTAAAAACCTAGATGGCCTGTATGCACCCCTAGGAAACGGACTTCATCTAATCGATGGTTGTACCGATGAAACGCTGAAAGCAATGTTCCGTCACCGCCGATCGTGATTACCAGCTCTGGATCACGATCCACGATTTCTAAATCATCCTTGTCGGCTAATAATCCCCGTAAACGCTGCAACACCCGAATTGATTTTTCTTCTTGATTATGGATGATTCCGATCCGTAGTCCCATGACGTCCCACTTCCTTTTTTTGTTCCTTGCGATTAAATACATGCTGAGCTTCTTGAATCTCATCACGTATGCTGGACATTTCCTCGTCTAGCTGATATGCAGCTTCCGCCGCCCGAAATAATCGCCTTTGGATATCTTCAGGTATTTGCCCTTTATATTTATAGTTCATTGAATGCTCGATCGTTGCCCAAAAGTTCATCGATAACGTCCGAATTTGGATTTCTGCCAGAAGCTTTTTCTCTCCTTCTAACATCTGCACAGGATATTCGATCACGAGATGATATGATCGATAGCCACTGGCCTTTCGGTTCGTGATGTAATCCCGCTCTTGAATGATCTTCATGTCATTTCGACGTCGTAAAATTTCCACGACTAAGGGGATGTCCTCCACAAATTGGCACATGATACGCATTCCTGCCATATCAGACATTTCATCTTCTAAACGGTTCAACGGAATACCCCGCAACTCCGCCTTATTAAGGATACTTTCCACTGGCTTAACACGACCGGTCACGAACTCAATCGGCACATGATCGCCGCTCGTACGGTATTGCTTCCGCAATCCGCGTAATTTTATCTTTAACTCCGCTACTGCCAATTCATACGGAGCAAGAAATGAATCCCAGTCTCTCTCCATCGCATATCCCTCGCTTCATTTTTCCATTCTTTCTTATCTTATCATAAACCTTCCACAGAAAGAATTATCATATTTTTCTTCCACAACAAATATTACAAAATACTAACATTTTCATGGAATTAGTTCTAATCATTTGACTAGCTAGGTTATTCTATGTGAGGATGTCTTATATTAGGATTTTTCTAGAATCAGGAGTAAAATAAGATTGAGTGAAGAAATTGAAATCGAATTCAAGAGTATGCTGACTAAAGACGAGTATACTGAATTGTTACGTTACTATAATATTACAGATGAGCAATTTGTAATACAAACAAATCTTTACTTCGATACAGCTGATTTTCAACTAAAACAACATGGGATGGGTCTGAGAATTCGCCGTTTTGCTGCTAATGCTGAAGCAACGTTGAAAATCCCTCGAACTGTTGGTCTTTTAGAGGTCACCGATCCCCTCACGATTGCTGATGTGGATCATGCTGTAGAGAATGAACAGTTCGTTTCGCAAGCTGCTGAAATTTTGAAACGGCTGAAGCAATTAAATATTTCATTGTTAGACTTGCACCTAATTGGGAAATTAATCACAAAACGTGCGGAATTTACCATTACAGAAGGAAAACTCGCATTGGATGAAAGCTGGTACGGCGAACAGCATGATTACGAGCTGGAGCTTGAAGTTCCAGATTCGAATTACAATGAAGGCAACTTTAACCAGCTATTAAAAAAATTCGACTTACCTTACCGAAAAACACAAAATAAAATCGCTCGAGCCGTGACTGAACAGCAAAAGCGAAATAAAGAAATGGAGGGACTCCAATGATCGAGATTTATCTATTTGTTAATCCGATTGGAAAAAAATGTTTATCAATCGAGCGACGGATCATTGATTTGATCGAAGAGTACGATATGAAAATCCAGCTACGTCTGATTCCGATCATGAATTTAAAAACAGTCTCTGAGTTCATGCAGCGGATTGGCGCCTCCGAAAAAGATATTGAATTAAGAACCGACCTGTCACAAGAAATTCATTCAGCCGCTTTAGATGTTAAAGCTGCTCATCTGCAAGGAAAAAAGCGTGGGCGTGATTTCTTAGTTGAATTACAAGAAACGGTTGGTGAACAGAAACAACCTTATTCAAAGAAACTAGCGATTCAGCTATTCACCAAAGTCGGCGGTGATTTAGAAATGTTCCTAGAGGATCGGCATTCAGCGTTTGTTCAAGAAGCTTTTCTAACAGACCAGCAGATCGCTCATGAGATGGAAATCACTTCTCACCCTTCAGCTGTAATCTATAACTACGGCGGTGATTGTGATGCAGGTATCCGTATCGAAGGATGCGATACGATCCATCATATTTTAGATACATATAATACGAAAGAGTCATTGATTGCATTCTTAGAATCTCAAAATAGAAATGCACCAATCCGACAGTCAACAGCAGACAATCACTTATCATTAATCTAAAAAAGCATCATTGCCGCCTGGCAATGATGCTTTTATTTTTTGATCTGAACAGCATTTTCCTTCGTAAAAATGTAACCCTTCTGTTGTTTAGTTAAATAAAGACTTATTTTATCCTGACGCAATTTCTTGATTCCTACTTTAAAACCAAGTGCCTCACTATCTTTAATACAATAAACACCGCCTGGAATACTCTCAAAACGTGCACGACCTTCTTCGTCTGTCACCGCCATCAATGGAATACCTTGTCTCTGTACTGGACGTTTTCCATTCTTACTATACATCGCAAATTCTCTTCCTGCTAAGGCATTGCCAAATGAATCTGTTCGAAGAATATTTAAATTGAACTGGCGTTTCTTTAAAAGATACGCGTGAATGGCACGATAGATTCCAAACAGCAGGAGCAATATGGAGAGTGCGACTCCAACTAAAATCAGTATCTCCTTTAGTTTACGCGAATCGTCCGCTTTTTTTATAGCTTCTGCCATTTTTTCTGTATAAGGCACCCGATGACCGGTCACTAATAGACGATGGCTATTGATCATATAAGGCGTACAGGTCAATAAAGTGACAATGTCGCGACCAGGTTCAATCTCGATTACGGATGTATCTCGCGGTTCGACAACGTCAATCTTGTCTACTTCATAAGCTAGCTTCTCTTCGAACAACGTTATGACAAATATCTCACCCTTTTTCACTTCTTCTAAATCCGTAAATAATTTTTTTTCCGGCAATCCGCTATGAGCAGAAATAACTGAATGGGTATCCGCTCCTCCCGTCGGATAGGAGGTCCCTTGCAAGACGGTTGCGCCCTCTTGCAACAGCTTCTCATTAGTTGTATCGAACAGCGGCAATGTAACTTCGATTGTCGGAATGCTGATCGCGCCAATCAAGTGCTTGCGAATATAGTCGTCACTTACGATTTTTCGTTCATTATTATTTGTGAACTTAGGGGCTTTAGGAACTAACCCATTTTTTTTCAACTCTTCGTTGCGTTTTTTCATTCGTTCCTTCGCTTTGCGGACTTGCTCTTTATTCTGCTCCTTGTTCTGTTCTTGAACTTCTTCCATTCTTTTTTGATCAATAAAATCATTGACGGCATTGATATAGAAAGGATACATCATGACTAATACCCCGACTAAAAAGATCAAGATCATAAAAATCTTGCTGATCATTTGTCTTTTAGCGCTGCTAGATTTAGGTGCCCTCTTCATGCTAGTTCACCTTGCTTTCAATAATAAAATGCTTGATTTTTTGTTTGATATTCTTGTATCCGCGACGTTTAAGAATCTTGAATTTCTTATCCTTCAAACGCCAAACCTTTCCTTTTACACTCAAACCATTTTCGGTCTCAACACGGTAAACGCCGCCAGGAATTTGTTTGAATTCAATCTTCCCGAACACATCGCTGACTGTATGAACAAGTTTGCCATCAACGCGAACAACGTCTTGTTTTTGAGTAAGCAATGCACGCACACCCGGTAATGGCTCACCATTCTCATATAGATAGAAGACAAAATCGTATTCGCGTTTTTTCGATTGATAAAGTATGATTTTGCGCCAGACGAAGTAGCCAAAAATCAGTGCGAAGAATAGACAACCGGCCATTAGATAATACACACGTCGACGATGATATTTTTCGGTTTCTTTGATTTTCTTCGCCGCTTCAACCGGGTAAGCCACACGGTGACCCGTGACCAGCAGACGATGACTATTCACACCATAAGGCGTACAGGTCAGCAGTGTCACTTGATCGCGATCCAATTCAATTTTGAGCGCATCAAACTTATCAGGTTTCACGACCTTGATCCGATCAACCTGATAAGCCAATTTTTTTCCTTCTATATGTAAGAAAAACTTGTCCTTCTTTTTGAGCAACTCTAGATCTGTAAACAGTTTCTTCTCTGGCAATCCTGTATGTCCGGTTATGACTGAATGTGTTCCCTTTCCACCTACCGGAAAAGAGGTACCTTGCAGAACAGTAGCTCCTTTATCCAATAAAAAGTCGTTCGTCTCATCATAGACTGGCAGGCTCACTTTTATTTTCGGTATGAATACTGCACCAATCATATGCTTTTCGTAGTATTCCTTTTTAGGACTTTTAGTTCCTCGAAGTGATGTTTCAAAAGGATCATCAAAACTTCCTGCCCCTGGGATGATCGTCTTCAACTTCTTGTTTTCTTTTTCAAGCTTTTCAAGACGTTTTTTCTTATCTGCCTCTGATCGAGCTTCCATTTTCTCTTGGACCTCTTCGAGACGCTGCTGATCAATGTAATTATTGATCGAGTCTACAACGAATGGATACATAAAAATCAGAAAACCAGCAATAAACATGACCGCAATTGACAATTTTAAAAACAAATCAATCTTGTCTCTTTTATTTGGTTTAGTCATTATGTTCCACCCCCTCTACTTATGCTAATTTTCGCATAATCATTCTCAAAAGAGAAATTCCAATTGTAAAATTTCTTTCAATTATTTGAATATATTCTCCTGGCTGATAGAACCTTTTCCGCATAAAACAAGCCTTAAATTCAATTTTTAACTATTGTTTTTCAAACGTAATCTGTATTGGAAAAAAATTATAAAGCATCAATCTTTAATAAAAATAAATGTTTTCTTCATTATTTTTATAGCTCCTTCATTTCAGATTTACCAACGCAAAAAAAAGAAACAAGAGCGCTAAGCTCCTGCTTCTTTTTTTTGATTAAGCCTTTAATTCTTCGACCAGTTGTTCCAACTCATCTAATCGCAATGCAAAGATTTCCATCGCGTCCTCAATATACGTTGGCTGCGTCATATCGACACCGGCTTTTTTCATAACTTCAATCGGATAATCACTGCTTCCAGATTTCAGATACGCCAAGTATTTTTCTAAAGCATCGGGTTCGCCTTCGACGATCCGTTTTGCTAGAGCACTCGCTGCCGAGAAGCCAGTCGCGTATTGATAAACATAATAGTTATAGTAGAAATGCGGAATTCTCGACCATTCATCTTTGATTTCTTCATCGTTGATAACAATCGGTCCATAATACTTCGCATTCAATTCACCGTAAAACTTGCTTAAATGCTCACTTGTCAATGGCGTGCCGGCAGCATCCTCCGTATGGATGAAGTGCTCAAATTCAGCAAATTGAGTTTGCCGGAAAATCGTCCCTTTGAAACCATCAAGATAATGATTAATGATATATGCACGAATTTTTGGATCCTTCTCAGTTTCCAACAAATGGCTTGTCAAAAGATTTTCATTCGTCGTCGAAGCAATTTCTGCTAAGAAAATCGAGTAATCACCATAAACATACGGCTGCGTGTGACGAGTAAAATAGCTGTGAACACTATGTCCCATTTCATGAACCAATGTATATAATTCATCCAGACGATCGTGCCAATTCAACAGAATATATGGTTGTGTATCATAGGCACCGGAAGAATAGGCACCGCTGCGTTTCCCTTGATTTTCTACTACATCGATCCAGCGTTCCGCAAAAGCCTTTTTCACGACTTCTAAATACTCTTCGCCGAGAGGTTTCAATGCTTCAAGCGCTTTTTCTTGTGCTTCTTCATACGTAAATTTAACAGGAGCTTCTGCTAATAGCGGTGTATATAAATCATACATGTGCAATTCTTCTAAGCCTAGTAGTTCCTTGCGCAATTCCACATAACGATGCAATAAAGGCAGGTATTGATTGACTACTAATGTCAATGTTTCATAGACATCTTCAGGAATATGATTTCCGCTTAAAGCGGCCTCACGTGCTGACCCATATCCGCGAACCTTCGCTTTGTAATTATGCCCTTTAATATGAGTACTTAATGTCGAAGCAAAGGTATTCCGAAATTGATGATACACAGAATACAAGGATTTAAAAGCTTGTTCACGAACTTTTCGATCTGTACTTTCCAATAATTGACCATAAACACCATGGGTTAATTGGACATCTTCACCCTCTTCGTTCTTCACAACTGGGAATTTCAGATCCGCATTGTTCATAACAGAGAATGTATCAGCGGAACTGCCAAAAATCTCGCTGGCCCCTGCTAACAACGCTTCCTGTTCAGCGGGTAAAACGTGTGCTCTTTCTGAAATAATCTGTTCCACAAAATGACGATATAGGTCAAGCTTTGGTTCGCTTTCGAAAAAGGCCCAAATCTCTTGATCCGTCAATTGCAGCATTTCCGGTTCAAACCAGCTAACTGCTTCGCTGACTTGTGCAATTAAACTTGAAGCTCGAGCATAAAGTGCTTGATTTGTTGTATCAACGGTATCTTGATCATTTTTTAAATGAGCATATACATAAATAACTTCCGCTTTGCGATAAATATCTAAAACATACTCGATCGCTGTTAAAAATTCTGCTGCACCTTGACCTAAACTCCCTTTGATCTTATCCACTTCAGTTAATTCATCGGATAACGCTTGAAATTTTTCTTCAAAAGCCGCATCATCCGCAAAAATTTTGGTTAAGTCCCAAGTCAGTTCAGTGGGTACTTCCTGCCGCTTTGGCAATTGTTTTGCTTCGCTCATTAAAACACTCCTAACTTGTTTTGTAGTCCTTTCCTCTTTAGAAAGAAACTTGATTCTCAAACGCCGATCTCTAAACGACTCCTATTGAAGCGTGAAGAATAAGTGACGTTTCATCTATCAATCACATTTAATAGTACCACAATTTGGAAAAAAGTATTTTCAAAAGCGGTCAGGCTGACGAAACTTTAGCCTTTCTTTGACAAAAAATCGCTTCAAGATAGAGACGTTCCAATATCTCACGCTGATCAATTCGATGAAAGAACCACTCTCTTTGATTTTCTGATCGGTAGTTTAGAAATTTATCAAAAATCCGCGAGGCGTTTTTCCCTTCTTTTTGAAACAAATAACGAAAGACCAGCAAATCCTCTTGATAGAAGAAGAAATAGCGGCTTGGAAAATAGACCCAGTCCGGCAAATAGAGCAGATGTCTTCGCTCTTGATAAAAATAATGCTGCAGGCCACGAAGTCGCGGATTGCTTTGAACTAGTTTAAGACTCAACGATTGTTTCCGTTTATTGACACTTTCTATAGTAGGAAAAAGATGTGGCGGACGTTTGCTTACTGTTGTTTGAAAAATATTCTTTACAGATTGAGAGCCGTTGGGCCAGCGTTCTTCACAATAAAAGAAACGATCTGTTTCATGGATATGATAAAGCAGACGAATCTGCTTTTTCTCTATCAACCAAAGATGGGGTCCTCTTTCTTTATCAAACGAACAAAATTGCTTCTGCAGTTGTGTAAATTTTTCAGTGGGCTGCAACTTCTTTCCTAACAGCCACCAATCCTGGTAGTTTTTCTGACGATATCCCTGCATCCGTTCGGCCAGTCGGGCGCCCTTGATCGGCGAACATTGGATCTCTACCGCTAGATGCTCATGCAATAAATCTGGACGCTGCGCTAGATCTGCAATAGGCGCTTCCATTTTCCAATTACGTTCAAAATGGTTCCCCCATTTTAAAAAAAGCCGCTTTAATTGTAGATGCTCATGGGTCTCTCCTTCACTCAAGCCATAGCACTCTGAATTGTTCATATGAGCAAAATGGGGAATTTTGATTTTTCCCGCTTTCCGAATCAACTGTTCATCACAATCTGGACAAAAATATTTTTGCTCGTCGTTTATTTCTGAAGCACTGACCATCTCTTTTTCTTTTGTATAAGCAAACAGCATTTTCCTCACCTCAAAAGAAAGATACGCAGGAAAACAGGGAATACGTAACTAGAAAGAAATTTTCTTACTTTATTACACGTACTACTAGCAAAAAAATACCATCGCTCATAAGAACGATGGTATTGAACACTCTAATTAAAATGAGCACGCGTAATCTCGATTGCATCGCGATGCATCAGAAGCTTCCCATACTCTTCTAACATTTCTGCTGGAACAGCAGAATCCTGAGCATATTCTAAGATTTCAGCGATGACGTCTGCTAAACCAAACTCGCCAAAAACCTCAGGGTCAAAATAAACTTGTAAATAATATGTCTCATCCAATAGGTATAAGTCACACCAAGCCTCATCTAAAAAGTGATAGCTCGCTAATTCAATCATGTCCTCAAAACTACTTAATTGAAAAACCCGTAAGCGACTCACTTTTCCATCCTCTTCAAGACTTTCAGAGTTGGCTAAAATCTGCTGACGAATCAGCTGATCAAAATCACTCGTTTCGAACTCTGTTGAATTGTTCATTTTATTGAGATCTTCGGGTGTCAGGTTTTTACTAATAAATAGTTCCAATCCGTCATTCTTCGGAAGTACTTGGAAAGTGACAGCCTCACTACTCTTGAACTCATCTTCAATATCGACTTCTTCTAAAATACTATAGAAGAAAGATTCGATTTCCCGATGATTCCCCAGCAGATCTAAAAACGTAATTCCTCGTTCAGCTAAATCTTCATTCTCGATAATGACGCGGATCGTATTCTCATTGATGTGTTCCATCTCCATCTTGGCACACCTCACTTTAAAGATAGATTATATGTTCATTGTAACTGATTCCGTTTAAAAGTAAAGAAAGCCAACGAATTTTATTAAATTCCTATAAACAAAAGAGAAAACTCGCCCTCGATTCATGAGACTTGCGGTAAAAATGAGGTCTGGTCAAACCTTTGCGAATTGTTTTTACTTTTCTCATGAATGTTACCCTCATAGATTCTTGTTACTCGGAATTCTCTAGTTTCCATTAACTTATATACAAATACGTATAAATCAGACCCTATCTCTTGTTTGAGTGATAGACTAAAGTATATCACTAAGGAGGTTTTTTGATGATCAAGAATATTGTGTTTGATTTAGGAAACGTATTAGTTGATTTTGATCCAATACGCTTTGTCCGTGAAAAAACGAGCGATGAAGCCCAGCAAAAATTGCTAGTATCAGAAATATTTGGTTCAGTAGACTGGCTGCGTTTTGATAAAGGAACGATGACAAAACCAGAACTTCTGTTATCAGTAAAAAATCGACTGCCAAAAGAGTTACATGGTACGGCAGAAGAATTACTAACTACTTGGTATAATGGCTTGCATCCCTTACCGCAAATGGCGCAACTTCCACGACAGTTAAAAGAACAGGGATTAGGTGTCTATCTTTTGTCCAACGCACCGCAGGATTATTATTTATATGAAGAAAAAGTGCCAAACCATAGCTCATTTGACGGCATCTTCATTTCTTCCGATTGGAAATTAGCTAAACCTGAGCATGAAATCTTTCGAGCATTTTATAGTCACTTTGGATTGAATCCTGCTGAATGCTACTTTATCGACGATACAGCCGCCAACATTCTCGCTGCCGAAGAAACCGGCATGCGCGGCTTTCATTTTAAAAAAGAGGTTGAGCCTTTAAAAAAAGAGCTGTCTCAATTTATTACATTTAGCGAATAATCAAAAAATACCCCGCATCCGCGGGGTATATATTCTATAGTCCAGCCATCAATTGGGCTTGACGTAATTCATATTGGCGAACGTCACGAGGTAAGAAACGACGAATTTCATCTTCATTAAAACCGACTTGCAAACGTTTCTCGTCGATCATGATCGGACGACGCAGCAATCCAGGATTTTCTTTAACTAAGTCCAACAATTCTTTTAGTGACAGTTCATCTAAATCCATGTTCAACTTTTGGAAAACTTTTGAACGGGTTGAAATGATTTCTTCAGTTCCGTCCTCAGTCATTTGTAAAATGGCCTTCAACTCATCAATGTTCAATGGCTCAGAAAAGATATTTCGTTCAACATAAGGGATCTCATGTTCCTGTAGCCAAGCACGTGCTTTCCGACATGATGTACAACTAGGGGAAGTATATAGTGTTAACATGCATATCACTCCTTTTCTTGACTCTCAATTTTTGTAACAGGTAATACTCACTTCCTGCTATCTGTCTCTATTATACAGAAAAAAGGTAACAAAAAAAAGAGGTGCTCCTCTTTTTTTTTGCAAATATTAACGTTATTTAATTTATCCCTACGTAATACGAGCTGTCAGGCCAATAATGATTTGTCAAGATGAGAAAGCAGTGGCGTAGCTCTCATTTAGCACAGTGTTATAACAAGATAAAAAACTGTATCATTACAGACTCGTATTTCGAGAAATTATCGATTTATTTTTTAGTGAAATATTTTTTTATCCTATCAATAATCTTAAGTTTTATTTTTAAAAATAAAACAACGAACAATAAACCATTCTCTCATAGGCCTTTTCTAGAATTATTTTAAAATAGATTGTTGTTTAAAACATGCCGCTTATTATTTTAAAGTTATTTTATTTTGCTTTAATAAGTATTCCCCTGTATCAGATTTCACCTGCAAAACAAGGTAGTGAAATAGATACAGCTTACAAATTATCAAAAATCTCCAAATTTTTTATAGAGATTTCAAAAATTGGTAAACCCTAAAAATCCGCCTTTTTTTCCAGTTTCAATCATTATTTTTTTTCGCAAGAATATTTTTGATTGATTGCAGATAGTGTTTTTTTCAATTCATCAGCGCGCCGATAACATAACAAGAATTATCTAATCAAGCTAGTTTTTTTCTTAGCGTGAACAAAAACCGATGTTTTTTTTGGTATAATGAATCCATTCAGAAATTAGGAGTGATTCAATGATCCAAGGAATTGTATTTGATTTAGATGACACGCTGTATGAACAGCAAGCGCCTTTTGCAGCAGCCATCCATTCGCTTTTCCCCTCATTTCCCGCAAGTGAAATGAAGGCACTATTTATTCGTTTTCGTCATTATAGTGATTTTCATTATATGAAATCAATCACTGGCGAATGGACTTTAGAAAAAATGCGCTACGAGCGAATTCGGCTAGCATTAGCAGATTTCGATTTCGTGCCAGCTGATGCTGATCTAGACGCATTTCAAACAGCATATGACCACGCATTGCAGACAATTTCATTACCGATCGAGATAAGCACTGCCTTAGACTGTTTAAAAGAACAGAAGGTTCCCATGGGAATAATTACAAACGGGCCCGTAAAGCGGCAAGAGGATAAACTCAATGCGTTGCAATTAGCCAACTGGTTCGACTGGGAAAGCATTTTGATATCAGACGGGGTTCAGATCCAAAAACCTGACCCTAGAATCTTTAAGTTAATGGAGGAGCACTTAGCTCTGTCCCCTGAATCGCTTTTATACATCGGCGACAGCTTCGATAATGATGTCATTGGTGCCAAAGCTGCAGGATGGTCTGTCTGGTGGTTCAATCATCAGGGACGAGACATCCCAAGTGGCCAGACCTCAATTTTCGATAAAGAAATCAAGAGTTTTAACGATTTGAATAACGCCCTAACTAACAAAAAAGTTTGCGACGCTAAGTCATAGCGCTGCAAACTTTTTCTTCTATTTATTCACCTAAACTTAAAATCATACGAATATCGTCTTCAGTAAGTTTATTCGTTTGTTCTTCATTGCCTTGAATAACTTTTTGGAACAGCTCGCGTTTTTCTTGCTGCAGTTGATTCATACGTTCCTCGATCGTTCCTTCAGCAATCATACGCCAAACCTCCACGACCTTCTTCTGACCGATCCGGTGCGCCCTACCTGCTGCTTGTTCCTCTACTGCGGGGTTCCACCACAAATCATACAACATAACAGTATCTGCTCCAGTCAAGTTCAACCCAGTGCCGCCGGCTTTCAAGGAAATCAAGAAGACATCTTTTTCTCCCGCATTGAAGGCATCGACCATTTTCAGACGATCAGAGACTTTCGTACTGCCTCTTAGATAAAAGCTGGAAACACCTTCCTCAGCAAATTCCTGCTCCATAATGGAAAGCATACTCGTGAATTGCGAGAATAGCAGCACACGTCTGCCGTTTTCCTTCGCTGCATGGATTAAATCCTTCACTTGCTCCAGTTTACCTGAGCCGCCCTCATAGCCTTCCATGAAAAGACGTGGATCATCACAGATTTGGCGCAAGCGCGTCAATCCCGCCAAAATACTTACACGCTGTTTACGGAATGTTGCAGAGTCCATTTGATCGACTTCCTGCCGCATTCGTTTGAGGTACGCTAAGTAAACGGTCTTCTGTTCTTCAGTCAAGCTGCTCAATACATTGGATTCGATCCGTTCCGGCAATTCCTGCAAGACCGTATCCTTATCACGACGTAAGACGAACGGCTGGATCATTTTGGCAATTTCTGGGACAGCCATTTGACGGAAACGTCCGATAGGTGGGAAAAATCCTGGCATAACCGTTTGGAACAATGACCATAATTCTTCCAGATTGTTCTCGATCGGTGTCCCACTTAAAGCAAAACGATGCGGAATCGATAAATTTCTGAGTGCGCTGGATGTTTTCGTTGAAGCATTTTTGACCATTTGCGCTTCATCGAGGATCATATACTGATACCCCATTTTATCATGCAGATCAATATCCTGACGCAAACTAGCATAAGAGGTAATCACGATTTCTCCAGCATCAGCGAGTAATTGTTCCCGTTCGCTGCGATTTCCAGAGACAACAATCGACTCAAGACTAGGAGCGAATTTTCTGATCTCCGCCTGCCAGTTATAAACTAAACTTGCTGGCGTCACGATCAGCGCCTTGATCGGCTGCTGGGCTTTTTCAGCTAAAAGGAACGTGATAACCTGGATTGTCTTCCCAAGTCCCATTTCATCAGCTAAGATTCCGCCAAAGCCATAGTCGCTCAACATTTTCAACCAGCGAAAGCCCGCTTCCTGATAAGGACGCAATGTTGCCTGAAGATTGTCGGGCATAGCAACCTGATACTCTTCTGGATTTGTTAAATCTTGAACCATCGCAGTAAAGCTTTCACTAAATTGCGCCTGCGGATTATCCTTCAACCGCTGCTCCAGCATAATTCCCTGACTCTTCGGTAAACGAATCAGACCATTTTTAGCGCTGATTCGTTCCCGCAGCTGACCAATCATTTCACTGGTTTGCTGGAAAGCCTCTGAATCGAAGGATAAAACTTCCCCATTCTCCAACGTATAGAAACGATCTTTACGCAACAACCCATTCAAGACTTGATCGATCTCGTTGTCCTTGATACCAGTCACATCAAACTTGATATCTAACCATGAGCCTTCTTGACTAACCTCGAGCATTGGTTGGAATTCTTCGCCATCTAAGAAAAGCTGACGCAGCTTCTTGCCCATTCGTACTTCAGCGTATCGTCTAAACTCCTCTACCTCGACTTTAAAGAAGTAATAGAGATTATCTTTGATCGGTAATTTTTTCTCAAAACCAGTATCGATTTTTTGGTAGCGATACGTGTTAAAAAGATCCAAAATTTGTTTTTCTTTTTTGCGATCACGTAAAATCTCGACATTATTCGGTAATTTAGGCTGGTGAGCTTCATTAGTAGAGAAGTAGGCATTGCCGTAATGAAACTCTGCTTCCGCTTTGACCATTCCTTTTATTTTTCGGAAAATCACTACTGCACGCAACGGCTCTTCCTTCATGATCCCCGCTACATCCTCTGATACGATCACGCGACCAATTTTACGCAAGTAAGGGAAAACTTCGGTGAATAGTTGAGAAAGCTGCCGTTGCTCATAAGCAATGACCGGTTCTTTTAACCGTTTCATTAATTGCTTCAACGTGATATACGTATCCTGCTGCTCATGTGTCATTAAATAGTAAGAATTTTCCACAAAGCCCAAGAAATAATTACTATAGTAATTGGTGAAAACGTCCTCGATGGTCAAACCAAAATCATTTTCTCCGCGCTTCTCTAAGGTGAAGGATAATGGTAATTCTTGGCCCTCGTGAACCTCCGAATAGGTTTTATCCCCTAAAATGACACTTAAATTACCAGTCTTTTCCATCGCTTCTAATAATTCTTGAATCCGATGAACTGGCAATAAAAGATAACGCTTGTCTAACTTCCCTTTGACCTGAAGTCCCGCTTTACCCAATAACTGGTATGTTTCGCTGACACCGACTAAATCCTCGATTAAATCACGGCATTTAGGATCAAACGCTCCGGCTTCGATTTGGAATTTGTATTGTTTATTGACGGTATAAGGCGAATCTGTTTGGTAAGCGTGAAGAAAGTCGTACAGATTTTTTACGATATAGCTGCGCTTACTCAAATTACTGCCGATCCGCAAGGAAACAGCCAGTACATCCAATTCCGTGTGGTACGGATTCGTCGGGATCGCTTCGACTATGAATTCAACAAATAGCGATTGCAGCGGTTCTGCTTCTTTTGCCAAGCGTGAGAAGCCTTGGTTCAATAGATCCGCAAAAGAAACGCTGCTCTCCATTTTCTTCGGCAAGATTGATTCAGGTTTGATTACACGAGACAGTCCCTTTTCTCGCAAATACAATTCGACTGCTACCGTGTGTTTGCAATACCCATGTTCTTCCCAATAAGGGCATGCACAAATATCATTTTCTTTCCCGCTGCCATCTAAGTCAACCAGATAAAGTTCACTACCTAATACTTCACCATGCCAAACACGTCGAGCAGGGTCCGCCTCAACGGATAAGACCCGTCCCTCTTTTAAGTAGGTTCTGCCGCGTTCAATCACTTTTTCTGGAATACTCCATCTCATTTACGTTTCACTCCATCCTTCTAGCTGGTAACGAATGCTGCTGCGTCCTGTTCCGCTAGTTTCCACAATTATTTGTTGTGGGATACGCTCTTTCAATTCTCTTACGTGACTGATAATACCGATCATCCGCCCCGCACTTTCAATGCCCTCCAACGCTTCCATCGCCATTTCTAACGCTTCTTCGTCTAATGAGCCAAAGCCCTCATCAATGAACAGCGCTTCAATAGCAACTCCGCCAGCTTGGTTCTGGATGACTTCAGCTAATCCTAATGCCAATGACAGCGCAGCGATGAAACTTTCACCGCCTGATAAGGTATGTGAACTGCGGGTTGCTCCGGCATTGTCATCGTAGACATTTATCTCTAATCCAGTATTTCCTTTGGAACGACCCGTTTCCTGCTTCAGCTCGAAACGATAACGTCCCTTCGTCAACTGGTTCAGTTGTTGATTGGCACTTTGCAGTACCTCCGCTAAATACCATTGTAATACATAACGCTCTAAACTGATTTTTTGCGGGTTGTCACCATTCATGGTTTGATACAGCTGGATCATTTGGCTTAGCTCCGCCAACTGATCCTTGCTTTTTTCCTGCAAGGCTTCGATCTTTTCGACCAGTTCACGCTGCTGCTGCAATTGATTCTCTTTAGCATAATGCTGTTGTTGACATTGGTTGACCTCGGCCTCTTTTTCCGCTAAAAGATTTTGCAGCGGCTCCAGTTCGGGCTCTTGCTGATCTTTTATTGATTCCGTCAATCGTTCTTGGCGATCTTTTAAGACCAAGAGTTCTTGGTCAAAAACTGTAATCACTTTTTCCAAAAGTGCTAGTTCAAGCGGCGGTGCTGCGAATGCTTCGATCGTCAGTTCAGCTTCAGCCAATTGTTCTTGCAACTGCTCGTGGTACTTTTTGAGATTATCAGACGTTTCTTGCTGCTGTTTCGCTAGAAGCTTTTGATTTTCTTGCAGACGAATCCGTTGCTGTTCAGTTTCTTTCATTAACTCCTGATGCGCTTGCAGCTGTTCACGATAGTCTTTTAGACTCTCTGTTAATTCGTTGATGCGTATTTCTAAACTCGTCAGTTGCCAATCGGCCGTTTGTTCTTCTAAGCTGGCTAGCCGTCCATCCAATATCTGGCTCTCAGCTTTTACAGCATTTAAACTCGTTTCGATCTCATTTTTCTTCGCTTGATCTTTTGAAATCTCTAACGTCAGCTGCTGCAGCATTTGATTGATTTCTGCGATCTCAGCTAAATTCTGCGCTGTCTCGCCTTGCCGCTTATCGAGAAATGTCTTTAATTCTGCTAGATCAACCGGCACTTCTGTCTGGTAATAGTCTTCAAATTTATTTTGACACTCTTCGATCTGCTGGTTAAGTGATTCCTGAGCAGCTAATCGTTCATGTTGCAATTGATCAAAAGCTTTCATCGCTACATCATAACGAGCTTCCGTTTGTTCACGGATCAACTCCAGCTGTTTGATGCGCGCTTCCTGTGTTTCTAACGCAACCTGTAATTGTCCTAAGTTATCTGTTGATAATTCTGCGTGCTGCGCTGGATTCGGATGCTCCTTCGAACCGCAGACTGGACAAGCTTCTCCCGGTAGCAGATCCATACTCAAACGAGCGATCTCAGCGGCAGCCCACTGGCTCTTTAATTTTTTATAGGCCGCGGTCTCACTCGTCAGCTGATTACTGGTTCTGCTGGCTTTTTCTACTAACTGAGCCAGCTTGATCTGTTGTTCCTCTTCTTCTTCCTGCTGATCAAAAATTTGTTTGTCAAGTTCTTGCAGGTGAACCAGCATTTGTTGAAATTGCAGTTCTTCATAACGACGGTCTTGCCAAACTTTCTCAGTACCGCTCTTAGCCGCCAAATCCTTCTGCTCTTCTTCACGCCCGCTGATTTGCTGGACTATTTGTGTAATCTGTGTCTGCTGTTGGGTTTGTTTTTCTGTTAAGGCATCCTTTTGCTCTAACAACTGTTCCTTTTGTTTGACTAAAGGCAAAAAGGATTCTAAGTGCTGCAGCTCTTTTTCTTTCCCCTGCCATTCAGAACTATTTTGCTCAAAAGCTGCGGATTTTTTCTGACAATCCGCATATCGCAGCTCTAATTCTGCTGAAAGCTGCTCATTTTCGGCAGTTTCCTGAATTTGCTGCGCCTGGTGTACAGTTAATTCCTGCACCCGATCATAAGCAGGTCGGATTTTTTCAATTTTTTGAGCATTGACAAAACGTCGCCTATTTTCCTCTTGTTCAGGCAGACGCTCTTCTAATTTCGAAAGCTGCTGCTGCGTTTCTTGAGCCTGCTGGAATTTATCTGATAGCTCTTGCGCTTTTTGAAGATTATTCTGCATAATTTTTTGTTCAGATAATTTTTCAGTAAGCGCAATCTGACTTTTTACTAGCTCCTGCTCTTCCGCTGCTAAATATTCTTTCGCAAGACTTAGCGATTCCTCATAGGTCACGCCTTTTTCGCTGACCACCTGCTGGAACAATTGATCAATTCTGGTGGTCAGCTCACTGACCGCCTTCTCCAGTTCGATTTTTTGAGACTTTAAATCCTCCGTGAAATTACGATAAACATTCGTTCCAAACAAACTACGCAGAACGGTTTCTTTTTCTGTACTGTTCGCGTTTAGAAAGGTCCGGAACTCTCCTTGCGGCAGCATCACGATTTGACGAAACTGATCCTTTTGCAGATGCAGAACCTGATAGATCACTTCATTCACCGCGTCTACCTTCGTATAGGCCTCGGCCTCCTGTCCCGCATCGTTAAAAATACTCAATTGAACCTTTTGATTTTTCGTTGTCTCGCCTTTGCCGTTTTTCTTCGCCAGCGTTTGTTTTGGCCAACGCTCGATAGAATAGTGACGCCCTTGATGTTCAAACAGGAATTGAACCCGCGTTTCTTCAGTCGGCTCAGCGAAGGATGAGCGAATTTCATTCGACGAACGAACACCGCCAGAGGCATCACCGTATAAGGCAAAAGTGATCGCATCAAAAATCGTCGTTTTTCCTGCACCTGTTTTTCCGCTGATCAAAAATAATGGGGCTTCGGACATTTCTTCAAAGTCGACCTCTTCATGCAGAAACGGACCAAAATTTTCCATAATAATTTTTTTTGGAAGCATCAGTTTGCGCCTCCTTTTTTAAGAATCGTGTGTAACCCATCTTCGATCCATTTTTTTTGTTTCGGAGTCAACTCATTTTGCGACACCTCAGTAAAAAAATCTTCCGTCAAAGTAATTGGCGACTTCTCTTTAATATTTTCTGTTTTCAAACGCGTTTCGACTGCCGTTTCAAATCCGTTTGCCCGCTCAACCTGAATGATCCGCGGATAAACTTGCCGCAGCTGATTCATAAGATTCGGAATCACCGCACGATCTTCTAGTAAAATCGATAAATAATCCTCACGATCGATCTTAGAATAGAACGTCGGGTCCAGTAATTCTGCAAAACTAGCCTGTACTTCTTGAATCTCATGAAGCGGTGCCAATTCGCGAAAAGAAAACTCGCTGGTCTCTGTATCCACGATCCATACACCTTTTGTCTGATCTTTTTCCGACAAAGAATACTTCAATGGTGATCCACTGTAGCGAGCGTTCTCCATTTTTAACGCATCCTTGCCATGAAGATGCCCTAAGGCAACATAATCAAAATCCTTCAGCAGAATGCCGTTGATCCCATCAAGTCCTCCTACTTCAATCTTCGTTTCAGAGTCTGTCTTACTGCTGCCGGCAACAAAAAAGTGACTGACTAGAATATGTCTTTTCGTTGGATCAAAGTTGTCCTGAATTTTCTCAATTACCCGCGGCATCGCTTCCTTAATCGTACGCAAATCAGGATCTTCAAAATAGATGCGCGCATCAACAGGTTCGAAATATGGCAAAAGAAAAAATTGTGTGTCTTTCATTTCAATCGGAGTAAAGGCTTCCTGTAAACGAGTGTGAAGATGAAATTTTGCTTGATTGAACCATGGCGCGCCTGTTGCTAATCGCGTGGCACTGTCGTGATTGCCAGAGATTGCTAATAAAGGGAGCTGTTCTGTTAAATTCCAATCTGCAATCGTTTGATTTAATAACCGAACACTATCCTCGGAAGGAACTGAGCGGTCATATAAGTCGCCAGCGATCACGATGGCCTCTACCGCCTCATCCTGTGCGATTTTTTTAATTTGATCAAGAATATATGCTTGATCTGGCAGCAAATCATAACCATGGAGTTTTTTCCCGATATGCCAGTCAGCCGTATGTAAAACTTTCATTGATCCACCCTTTTCCAAATTTAGTCCTTCCCAAAAGTATAACACGATTCCTCATTTTTTTCTGCTCAGCAAGTGGATGTCATACCATAAAAGTCTTTCCCTTCAAAGGTTTTTACGCTACGATAATTAAGTGACCAAAAATTAAAGCCCGCTCCACGTCGTCAATCCAACTTCAATTTTTATCGAATACAAACTAAAAACGGATTCTTTTACAGGGAATCAATGAAATACGTTGTTGGATAGGAATCTGGCTTAAAGATCAATTGTACCAAATAAGGAGATTAACAAGAAAAGGGAGGCGTTTTTTTGCCAGTTGGTATTATTATTAATTCGTTTTCGATTATTATCGGGGGCCTATTGGGCGGTTTCTTAGGACACCTGCTCTCTGAGGATTTTAAAGAACAGATTACATTGATTTTTGGCGTTTGTTCAATGGCGATGGGCATTCCCAGTATCAGTCAAATGGCGAACATGCCTGCGGTGATCCTAGCGATTATTTTAGGCACATCATTGGGCTTGCTTTTACAATTCAATCAGAAGATCAATTCAGCTGCTACGTTGATGCAAAAGCCGCTTGAAAAATTCCCAAAGCAAGAGCTGACCTTATCCTACGACGAGTACATGAGTACACTTGTAACGATCATCGTGCTTTTTTGTGCTAGCGGAACGGGTATTTTCGGCAGTCTGACTGAAGGAATGACTGGCGATCATACGATTTTGATCGCAAAATCGATTTTAGATTTCTTCACTGCGGCGATCTTTGCCTGCAATATCGGCTATGTCGTCTCTGTGATCGCGATCCCGCAATTCATTATCTTTTTTAGTTTATTTTTGTTTGCGACCGTCATTTTCCCTTTAACAACACCAGCAATGATTCTAGATTTTAAGGCTTGTGGCGGTTTTTTGATGCTGGCAACGGGATTTCGGATGATCAAGGTCAAGATGTTCCCTACTGCTGATATGATTTCGGCGATGCTATTCGTGATGCCCATCAGTTGGATCTGGACAACCTGGATCATCCCGCTATTAGGATAAAAAAACTGTAGACAAACCTCAAGGCGAGGCTCGTCTACAGTCTGAAGCGCTGATTACTCAGCGTTTTTTTCTTTGGCGATATAATTGTAATTCGGATCAATCTCATGGTCTAGCTGATCAAAAGCTCCTTGAACACGACGCTCTACTTCCGCCAACCCTTCCTTGTCCATTTTTTTGATATCCGAAACATCGATAGGATCTCCAAAACGAATAATCACCGGTGTCCGTTTAAACAATTGTGAGAATTTCGTCGGACCTTGATAAACAGAAGGTACGATTGGTTTCTTCGACAAACGTGAGATCAAGGCCATCCCGCCCTTTAGGTCTGACGAGTGACGCGTTCCGCTTGGAAACATGATCAAACTCTTATCAGATTCCTTCAGCATTTTGATTGGTCGTTTTACGACACTTGGCCCTGGCTTATCACGATCGACAGGAAAAGCATTCAAGTGAACAAGGATAAATCGTAAAACGGGATTTTTAAATAGTTCTGCTTTGGCTAAAAAACTAAACTGTTTCGGTGAAGCGGCCAAAGCTAAGTAAAAAGGGTCCCACCACGTACGGTGAGGAGCAACGAGAATATAATTCCCTTCTGGCAACTTTTCTCGATTTTGGTATTGAGCATTGCCGTTAATAACAGCTAGTAATACTCGAACGATTGCGCGAATGAATTTAAAAAACATTTTTTCTTCCTTTCAGTTAACTAACTAAACGTAGTATAATACAACGGTATGATTTTTTTAAGGGGGCTAAAGAAATTGTTAAAAAAAGGTGAACGAATCGATCAACTCTATGCGGAGGATATCCAAATCATCCAAAGCTCAGAAGTCTTCTCTTTTTCCATCGATGCGGTCTTGCTAGCAAATTTCGCCCGTGTCCCGAAACGCGGCAAAATCATCGATCTCTGTGCCGGAAATGGCGCGATCGGTCTTTTTTTGAGTCGTAAAACAACTGCTGCCATCGATCAGATCGAACTGCAGCCGCGCTTGGCTGATATGGGGCAGCGCAGTATTGCCTTGAATCATTTGGAAGAGCAACTGACGATGCATGAATTAGACCTGAAAAATACTTTTGACGTCTTTAGAGCGGACTCTGCGGATCTCGTCGTTTGTAATCCGCCTTACTTCAAAGAACTGCCGACTAGTCAAAAGAACCCGAATCCACATTTGGCTATTGCTCGTCATGAGATTCACGCAACCTTGGAAGATGTCGTCAGCGTTTCAGCGAAACTACTAAAAATGAACGGCCGTTTCGAGATGGTTCATCGGCCCGACCGCTTTCTGGAAATCGTGGATTGTTTGCGAGCGAATCGCATTGCGCCGAAGCGAATCCAATTCGTCTATCCAAAACCAGGGAAAGAGGCCAACACACTGCTGATCGAAGGAATCAAAGACGGCAAAAGCGAAGGCTTGCGCTTTCTTCCTCCATTATATACTTATGATCAATCTGGCAGCTACTCTGCCGACTTACAGGAGATGCTTTATGGCAACTGATCAATTTTTTTACGTTTTACTTTGCAACGACCAAAGCTTTTACGGCGGCTACACGACTGACCTGGCACGCCGCCTGACGGAACATAACGCTGGAACGGGGGCAAAATATACCCATCCTCAAAGTCGCCGCCCTGTCCAAATGATTCATGCCGAACGCTTTGAAACGCGCAGCGAGGCAACCAAAGCTGAATCAGCTTTCAAAAAATTACCCCGCAGACGAAAAGAAAAATATCTGCTGGATAATCAAGTAAAAAACGTTTTGTGATCACTCACAAAACGTTTTTTGCTTTTATACACCCTTTAAAATTTCTTTTGCGATCAGGTGGCAATAATGAATCGAACCGACATCGTTCGGATGGACTTGATCATCATAGAACCAATCTGGATTCGCATTACTAAAATCATACCAATTAATTAAATGAACATTCTTATAATCCTTCGAAGCTGCCTCTAAATTCGCGTTCACATCATTTTGCCAACGACGAGTTGGAACATGTGTGTTGATGACAAAGACTTTTCGTTCATTTCCCAAAACATTCATGATTTGAGCAAAGTCATCTTTCCCAAACGCTCCGTTCGTTCCCAAACTTAACAAGACCGTATCGTTCAGCTCGTCTTTATCTTTCAAGGCTTGCAACAGTGGCGCACTATCCTTCAACTGCCGCCCCACTTCACCATCAACGACCATTTTAGGGAAGATCTCAGTCAGCCCTTTCGATCCAGCCAACAGAACAGAGTCTCCAAAGGCAGTCACCTTTAGATTTTTGGCCTTAGTTATTTCACGATTGCTAAGATCGTATTTTTCCGCCAAGCTTTTCGGCGCCTCCGTACTGCTGGTTGTTTCCTCTGATTGCGCAGTTCCATCGGTCGCCTCACTTGCCGACGGCGGTGTTTCTGTCTTGTTCGCAGCTTTTTTATTTTGCTCAATTTGCTTCTGCAAAGCCTGTTGATTCGCATCCACGCTATTTGTCGGTGCGATGATTATACCGATTACCGCGATAAAAGTGAGTAAACTAGAAATGATGAACCCAATTTTTCTGCGGCTTTTGATTGGCGCCCAGAAAGATTTCTTGAGCGAAGCAAACGTCTTGCGGTAATTGAACACACGCAACGGTTTTTCAATATAACGATAAGACAATTCTGTAACGAAAAGAATCAAAATAATTTCCATGACTGTATGAAGGAACATATGATTTGCCACATTTACCTTCGCTTCATAAAAGATCATCACAGGAAATTGATAGAGATAGATCCCATAGCTGCGTTTTCCAATCCAAGTAAAAACAGGGTTGGTCAACCAGCGATTCCAGCTAGCTCCCGGATGAGCCGTGATGGCGACTAATACGACACTTATGATACTTACTAGGAACATTCCGCCATAATAAACAAACGATAAGTCGTCTCGCATGAAAACAAAGGCCAAAATCAATACTACTAATGAACCTAGCCCGATCCCGTTCAATATTTTTTTCGCTTGCGGCGGAATCTGTGCTTTCAAACGCGTACTCGGCCAGATAAATGCCAAAGCGCCGCCTAATAATATCGAGAACAAGCGTGTGTCTGTCCCATAATATACACGAGTAGGATCTTGCCCAGGAACAAACAATACCGCCATCAAAATAGCTGAAAAAAGTGCCGCTCCCAAAATCCCAAGGAATACTTTTCCTTTATTCTTCACCAGTTTCATCAATAAAACAAAAACGATCGGCCAAAAAATGTAATTTTGAGTTTCTACCGCCAACGACCAAATATGGGTAAACGGAGATTCGCCAGAAAAGCGATCAAAGTAGGACATCCCATGATTGATCTGCCACCAATTATTCACATAGAACAAGCTGCTGATGACGTTGCCTCGTAAATTGTTCAAAAGATTCCTTTGGAACAATGTTATGTATGCCGAAGCCCCAACCAGCATCGTAACCAGTGCCGGATACAGACGTTTCATCCGCCGATAATAAAACTGTTTGATATCAATCCGGCCCGTCTGCTTCCATTCCTGCAATAATAAATCTGTGATCAAATATCCTGAGACCACAAAAAAAACAGGAACCCCTAGGTACCCGCCACGCATTTGCGCAGGCATCAAATGATATAAAATTACGCCGATTACTGCTAAGGAACGAATCCCGTCAAATCCAGTAATATAGCGACTATGCTTTAGTCTTTTTCCCATAATTTTACTTTCCAACTTTGCTATAGAGTGATCAAATTAACTATACGGATAAATCTGGCAAACTGCAACATTTTCTCAATAAAAAAAGCATTTCCTAAATATTTGAGTTTTTTTCTTGCTAAATATTGATGAGAATGCCTTATGTAGCTAGCTCCTATTTGAGGATATCCTTGTTAGAAGCCATGGAAAATAAGGTTATTTTTGTGGGTAAACGATTCTTTTACTCTTGCTGAAATTGGACATCGAACTGGCAGCTAGCTCTTATTAGGAGATTCATTTTTCTAAAAAGCAGGAAAAATGAATATGATTTTCACTGCGCATATCATTATGCTAAACAGCCTGTTCGATTTATATGTGAAAATCTATAATTGCAGGGTCACACTTAATAAACTGCGAAAAGCATAACTGACAAAAAAAGCTGAGACGGGTGTCCCAGCTTTAATCCATAGATTCTTCGTAAAAACGCCCCATGATCCGTACGTTTTCTGAGATACTTACAAAGGCATCGGGATCGTTTTCCCGCATGATTGATTCTAATACCGGCAATTCAAACCGGGTAACGACCGTAAATAGCACAGTCTGCTTGTCATGCTTGTAGGCGCCTTCTGCTTCATTGATGATCGTGATCCCGCGACGCATCTGATCTTGAATACCATTAATCACCCGCTCTGGGCATTTAGTCACGATCATGACTTGCATTTTGCGTTGTTTCGTATAAAGCGCATCGGTTAATTTTCCGCTCATAAAGATCGCCAGCGCTGAATAAAACATGTATTGCCAGCTAAATAAAATCCCCGCCATCAACATGATTATGACGTTAAAAATAATGGAGATCGATCCAACAGAGGTTCCTGTCCGTTTACGGATCGTAATACTCAAAATATCCAATCCGCCGGAGGACAAGCCGTTTTTCAAGGCAAAACCGATTCCGACACCCATGATCGCTCCGCCAAAGATCGCACAGATGATCGGGTCCGTCGTCAAGGTGGTCTGCGGAATAATATGAATGAAAAACGATGTTAAGAAAACTGTGATGAAGGTGAAAATTGTAAACTTATGACCAATCTTGAACCAAGCCAAGAAAAATAATGGCACGTTGATCAAAAATAAAGTAATCGATACTGGTACGGTGAAGCCAACCACGCGATGCGACAACGTTGTAAGGATTTGCGCAAAACCGGTAGCTCCGCTGGAATAAATGTGTCCTGGCTGGTAAAAAAAGTTTACGGCAATCGCCGCCAAAAATGCATAAACAACTGCGACAGATAATCGGGTGGCGTAATCGTGGTGGGGCCACTCCTCTATCCTCTTTTTCATCATGTCATGTCCGCCTCATTTCAAAATTTCACTCACATTATACTATTTTCATGAAAAAAAGAAAGCACCTGCCATAGCGGCAGGCACTTCTCTTAGTATATTCTTAGAGTTAAGGAAAAACTTTAGCGGAATTCGAGTAAACACCCCACTATGAAAACGTTTCTACTCCTCGATGTCAGTTACATTGATATTCAACTCATAAAGCTGCAATGGTGAAACTGTACTTGGTGCATCAGACATTGGATCTGCCGCTTTACCATTCTTAGGAAAGGCGATAACTTCACGGATATTATCTTCGCCTGCTAACAACATCGCAAAACGATCCAGCCCAAGAGCGATTCCGCCGATTGGAGGGAAACCATAATCCAGCGCTTCTAATAGGAAGCCGAATTGTTCATTGGCACTTTCCCGGGTGAAACCTAATGTTTCAAAGACTTGCTCTTGTAATTCACGGGTATTGATACGCAATGACCCGCCGCCTAATTCATAGCCGTTCAAGACGATATCATACGCTTGCGCGTACACTTTTTCAGGATGCTCCTTCAAGTTTGCGATATCTTTTTCCATCGGCATCGTGAATGGATGGTGAGCAGAAACGTAACGTCCCAACTCTTGGTCAAATTCAAACTGCGGCCAATCAACAACCCATAGGTAGTCGAAACGATCTTCATCGATCAAACCAAGTTCTTTTCCGACTTTCGAACGAACCGCGCCTAAAGCGGTCACAGCAGTTAAGAATTGATCCGCTGCGAACATTAGCACATCTCCTGCTTCCGCATTCGTAGCTTTCTTCAAGTCATCACTGACACCGCCCATGAATTTCGCAATCGGTCCAGTTAATTCACCATTTTCGTCCACTTTGATCCAAGCCATACCTTTTGCACCAAATTGTCCGACGAATTGGCCTAAACGATCCAATTCTTTACGTGAGTATTTATCCGCTGCACCTTTTGCGTTCAACGCTTTAACGACGCCGCCGTTATCAGAAGCCATACGGAATACTTTAAAGTCAGTCGCAGCAGCGATATCCGTCACATCGATCAATTCCATATCGAAACGCGTGTCGGGTTTATCAGAACCATAGCGTTCCATCGCATCATCCCAAGTGATTCGTGGGAATGGCAAAGTTACTTCAACGCCACGCACATCTTTCATGACTTGTGCGATCATCGCTTCAGTGTATTCTTGAATCTCTTCAGCGGTTAAGAAGCTTGTTTCAATATCAATCTGAGTAAATTCTGGCTGACGGTCGCCACGTAAATCTTCATCACGGAAGCAACGAACGATTTGATAGTAACGGTCAAATCCAGCAGTCATTAATAATTGCTTCAAAATTTGCGGTGATTGCGGCAAGGCATAGAAATGTCCAGCATGCACACGTGAAGGAACTAGATAGTCACGAGCACCTTCTGGCGTAGATTTAGCCAAATAAGGTGTTTCAATATCTAGGAAATCATTGTCATCTAAGAAACGGCGAACCGATTGTGTCAAACGATGACGCATCATCATGTTTTGAGCCATTTTCGGACGACGCAAGTCCATATAACGGTATTTCAAGCGAACTTCATCGCTGATATTTTGATCATCTTCGATTGAGAACGGCGGTGTTTTCGCACTGTTCAGAATCGTGATATCTTCACCTTTGACTTCATAATCTCCGGTTGACATTTTTTTGTTTACGGCACCTGGGTCACGGCGAATGACCGTTCCGGTGATTTCGACCACAAACTCGCTACGGCATTGGTCCGCAACTTCCCAAGCGGTTTTTGATTCTTCTGGATTGAAAACCACCTGTACAACACCTTCACGATCACGCAGATCTATAAAGATCAAACCGCCCAAGTCGCGGCGTTTTTGTACCCACCCTTTTAATGTTACTTTTTGATCCAAATACTCTTCGGACACTCGTCCGCAATAGACAGTACGTCTAGCCATTTTTTTCATTCCTCCATTTATTTAAGTAATCTACTTTATAAGTAAGATTTATTTCGTTTAATCAAGCTTCGGCATGGTCATTTCATCATAGATTGCCGCGAAGTCTTCATAAATTGCTGCCAACGGAAATGCTTTTTCCTCCCGAGTCGCTGAATCCTTCACATTGATCACACCATTTGCCAATTCGTCTTCCCCTAAAGTAAGGACAAGCTTCGCTCCTTCTTTGTCGGCGGTTTTAAATTGGGCTTTGGCTTTTCGTCCTAAAAAGTCACGATCAGCAGAAAAACCAAATCCGCGAATCGCCTGAACAACTTTCAAGCTTTCCATATTCGTCGCTTCGCCAAGTCCAACGACATATGCATCTAGACTAGCTGCACTTGGAATCAGAACATCTTCCTGCTCCAACGTTAATAGAATGCGTTCAATTCCCATCGCGAAACCAATCCCCGGTGTTTCCGGCCCGCCAAGTTCTTCTACTAAGCCGTCATAACGTCCGCCGCCGCAAATCGTTGTCTGAGCACCCATTCCCGGCGCGTCGCTCATGATTTCGAAGATCGTGTGATTGTAATAATCCAACCCGCGAACCATCCGGTGATCGATTTCGTAAGCAATATCCAGGTATTCCAACGTCTTGGTAACACCTTCAAAATATTCCTTTGCATAGTCGCTCAAATAATCTAAGATGCTTGGAGCATCCGCAACGATTGGTTGATCTTTACGATCTTTACTATCTAGTACCCGCAGTGGATTTTCATGTAAACGACGACGTGAATCTTCGCTCAACTCTTCTTCATGGGCTTCAAGATAAGTGATCAACGCTTGACGGTAGTTCGCTCGTGTTTCCTTATCACCCAATGTATTGATCACCAAACGCAATTGATTGATCCCTAATTGCTTGAAGAAATCCATCGCCATCGCCATCACTTCTACATCTAAGCTTGGATTTTCACTACCAAAGGCTTCCACACCGATTTGATGAAATTGGCGCAAACGGCCTTTTTGTGGACGTTCATAACGGAACATCGGCCCAGTATAGAAAACCTTGTAAGGCTTCTTGAATTCTGGTCCGAATAATTTATTTTCAACATATGCTCGTACAATCGGAGCGGTACCTTCAGGGCGAAGGGTCACATGACGCTCGCCTTTATCGTAAAAATCATACATTTCCTTCGATACGATATCTGTGGTATCCCCTACACTACGAGCAATCACTTCATAGTGTTCAAAAATCGGTGTGCGGATCTCTTGATATTGATAATCGTTGAAGACTAAGCGGGCAGTCTCTTCGACAAATTGCCATTTTTCGCTTTCTCCCGGTAAAATATCATTAGTCCCTTTTGGTCGCTGATAACTCATGGTTAATCTCCTTTTTCGTATTAATGTATTTAATTTGTATAAAATCTGGTCTGCTGACTCGTTTGAAAATGGAAGTTCATTTTTCTAAAAATCGGAAAAATGATTTTATCCTCGTACGCATATGATTCTGCTAGATGGCTTGCTCTTTACTCTAGTCAGAATTCAACAACCTCAACTCAAAATTTAAGAACTGCGAAAAGCAGAACTCACAAAAAGCCCTTGTTCGTTTGAACAAGGGCGAAAGTCGTCGCGGTACCACCTATTTTTTAAAAGAGTCATCCTCTTTTTCTCTAGCAATTAACGCTTGCGTAACGGAGCGGCTTTGCACGCACTCATCTCCAGACTGTCTTTCAATTACTTTTCACGAAATTGCTTTCAGCCATGGCAATTTTTTCTGTACGTTTTTTTGTAATTTACTAGTTCCTTCATAGATATTTCATTGATGTTTTTATCTCTTATTAAGCTACTAAAAAAAGCCGTGAAAGTCAAGTGATTTCCCGACTATATAGAAAGAATGAAAAAGAATAGTCGCTTTTTTTCACACTTTATTTTAAACTTAAAAAAGAATGACTGTTTCTTTAATAAAACGGGAAAAGCAAGGAGCGAATGCTATATGACAGATGTAAGAATTGGAAAATCACGAGTCTATGCAAGTGACTTAGGCTTAGGAACAAACGCTGTGGGCGGGCACAATCTTTACCCGAACCTGACCGATGAGATCGGCAAGGAGGTTGTACGCACTGCGATCAACAGCGGAATCACCTTATTGGATACGGCTTTTTCTTACGGCCGCGGCCGTTCGGAGGAATTGATTGGTGAAGTCTTGCAGGAACCAGAATTTGACCGCTCACGCGTGATCGTGGCGACCAAGGCTGCTCATGACATGCAGCAGGATGGAAAATTCAACAACTCGCCTGAATTTCTACGTAATGCAGTAGAAGCAGCACTTCAAAGACTGCAAACCGATTATATCGATATTTTCTACATTCATTTTCCAGATGAGGCAACTCCGAAAAATGAAGCCGTTGCTGCTTTGCATCAATTAAAAGAAGAAGGCAAAATTCGTGCGATCGGCGTATCGAACTTTTCATTAGAACAATTAAAGGAAGCCAATCAAGACGGTTACGTTGATATCGTCGAAGAACGGTTCAGCTTGATCCATCGCGAACATGAAAATGAATTATTCCCTTACCTAGAAGCGAATAATATCAGCTTTGTTCCCTACTATCCATTAGACTCTGGACTGTTGACTGGAAAATACAGTGAAGAAGCACAGTTCGATGACAGCGATCTTCGCAGTAAAAATCCAGATTTCAAGGGCGATCGCTTCACTGAGATCATCAGAAAAGTCGATCAATTGAAACCGATCGCTGCTGATTATGACGCGTCAGTGACCCAATTGGTCTTAGCTTGGTATATGAAGCATCCGCAAATCGATGTGGTCATTCCTGGCGCAAAACGTCCAGACCAAGTCGAAGCCAATGCCAAAGCCGTTGATATTCGCTTATCTAATGAAGACTTTGACAAAATCGATCAACTCTTTAAATAGAAGAAACACACTATTCTAGTTAATTATTAAGAAAAATAAGCCGACTAACCGTTATTGGTTGATCGGCTTATTTCTAGTTCAACTATCATCAATGGAATCACTATCTATTCTTACGAGACCATTTATTTAATTCCTCAACTAGCTCATACCGGAAACTGGTTAGAGGGGTAGTTCCATGGTTATGATCGGTGACTAATCGTTTCGCATGTTTTATCGCTTTAAAGCAAGCATTATTGAATTGCTGAGCTTGAAAACTATCTTTATCAGACACACACCACACTTCGGTCATGAATATCTGTTGTTTTATCAATATTTATTGCGTTTTAAAAACCAATAAACATTTAATTCTTATTAGATTTTATCCTACTGCGATTTAAAACATTCTAAATGGTTTCTTGGTCAATATCTTAGTCAAAAATTTCTCATCTAGCGTGGGATGGCCGTTCACTTTGTGGATGTTTTTTTACATGCGTATTAAAGAACACAATATGCTTCTTTTCTAAATAGAACTTTTGTTTTTGTGTATCTTTTTCGCTTCCTAGCATGTCTTGAATATGGCACCTTGTTTTTATTATAAAAATAGGCAACTATCATTTTCTTTTTTTGTCTTTGCCATAACCAATATTTCTGATATTCTTCTTGCCCACCACCAAGGTCATTCTCGAGTGTACGTGTTACGGTCTTAATTTTGTACTTTCCTCTATATTTCCCGTCAAAGAAAATCATAAGTGCTATTGCTATAATAATCATGACGACAAACAAAATGATTAGCGGTAAAGTAAGCTTTATATACAAATCGTACAATTTTCCGAAACACTCTTTGACTTTATTTATTAAGTCTACAAATTCTATTTTAATCGATTCCTTTTATTTTTAGTATATCAAGAAAAACATCAAAGCGATGGGCTTCTAGAATAATAGTGCTTCATCCAAAACAGTTTTTTATCTTTTAGCACAAAGCAGGTTTTCAAATTTTATGCTCCTGCAGCCAACACCTAACATTTATTATCTAACTCATTCTTCTTTGACAGTATCTTCAATAAAACCATTCATTTTTGAAATCAATTGATCATCGTTTGTAGCCATAGCCACGCACAGAAGAAATACCGAACAACGATAATTTTGATCGCAAACGTTTGATGTGACCATCGATCACCCGTAGATCAATATTCTCGATGTCATTGCTCCAAAGATTTTCCGCGATGTCTTCACGACTTAACGCAGTTCCTTTGTTTTTTAGGAAAAGAACCAGAAGTTCATATTCTTTTTTCGTTAATGAAACCACTTCGTCTTCTTTCTCAACTATTCGGGTTTTCATATCAACCGAAATCCGTTCGATCGACGAACTCAATTTGTAAGAAGACGTTGTTTCAGTCGGCACGGTTTCTTTTTTTAATAGGAATTGAATATATTTGAGCATGATCGTCAAACTTTTATCCTTGCTCAGGTAATGATCCACATTGATATCGATCGCTTCCATCTCTACTTCTTCTTCTGGATATGCAGTTAAGATAATGCTGCGGATCGAAGGATTAATTTCTTTCAAAATCGTCAACAGCTTGACGCCATCCATGTCTTTCATACAGAAATCCGAAATAACCAAGTCATAATTACTCTTCGTAAATTCTGCCACGGATTTTATCGGCGTATTAAAATAGGCAACTTCATACCCCTCGTTAACAATTGCCTGCTTCAGCTTCTCAGCGTACTTTTCATCGTCTTCTACTAACATGATTCGTTTTTTCAATTGATATACCTCCATCAACACTATGGTTCTTGTAATAACTGTGTAATTTTCTTTTCGCTATTCCACGTTTTGTTTATATAACAACGGTTTAATCATGTTAACTAAAAATTAATTAATTACACTCGAAATAACGTTTTCTACTAATTATAATCTTAACAAAAGTTAAACAGTTTTTCAAAACAATATTATATATTTTTATTATTTTTATCGTTAAATTTGTGCGTTTTGTGTGTTTATAGCTTAAATAATGCGCTGATATATTTTGTCAGAAAATAAAAAGACTAATAAAACTCCGAAATAAACATTTTTATCTAACAAAATGAACATATTTTAGTCTTTGCCTATCATTTTTAAAAATAATCACTTAATTTAAAATTATCGCTTTCTTATAAGATAAATTCCTTTAAACGCACAAATGATGAACGATTAATTAATTTAATAAATATAAGGTATTTTTAGTTCATAAAATGAGAAAGACACCTTTATTTAAGAACAACCTTTTCGTTCTTATGTAAAAAAAGACTTGCAGGCTCATTTCTGCAAGCAAGACGAATAGCCTGGCAGTTTTTCGCCGCCAGGCTCTATCTTTTATTTTAATAGTAAATAAGTACGTTACTTAATCTGTGAGAGTGTCTCAATTTGTCATTTAGAGATACGCGCTAGCCGTAACAAATAAACTGACTCCAGCTGTTCTTTTGTAGTAATAGAAGAAACAGAACTTATTTCTTCTTCTTTTTCTTGCGTTGGTCCTTTTTCCGAACCTTTTTTACTCCGCCATTCGACTTCAGCAGCTCTTCTTTCCGCTCATTATCCAGAGCCTTCTGGCTTTTTCCTTTAGGTTTGTCTTTCTTTTTCTTATAGGACGAGCCAAAGCTCTTTTTCTTCTGTTTTGGCGGATCTTCCGTTACCACTCCCATTTGGACAGCGTTCATCGCTTTCTCGTGGGAAGTCTGCTCCTCGATTGTGGCGTCCGTCTCTTCCTCCTCATCTTCTTCGTCAACCAGCTGCAGCCCAGTCAACCTCGAGCCTTCTGGTAATTGGTTTTGAATAAACGCCAGCAGTTCCTCTTCACTCATGTTATCCAGTTCGTTATCTGGGGGTAATGCAACAGCTAGTTCTTGATCTTTTTCATTTTCATTTGATGCTGCTTGGACCCTCTCTCCAGCTTCGACTATAGTGTTCTTGCTTTTTTTCTCAACGGGTTCACTGACCTTCTTAGCCGCAGCTTTTCTAGGTTTTTTCTCCTTTTTGATGACAATGCGACGCGTGCAGTTAAAGATTGTTGCGCAGACAACTTTTTCAAACAGACGCACACCATCCTGCTCAAAAACAGTCAATGAACTTAATAACTCCATTGACACCTGCAACTTCTCATCGGATACCTTATCGTCCGCATCACGCATGGTCCATGTCTGTTCTTTGCCATTCTCTTTCAAGAAAACAGCGACGATCTTAGAAGCTGTCTTCATGAACTCGTCTTGTGATAAAATTAAGTCAAAAAAGAGGAACAAATAATGGCTTATCCATCTGATTTAACAGACAAACAATGGCATAAAATTGAACATTTCTTTGA
>Ga0153985_1000028_pt1 | contig 43817 bp, 43 predicted proteins | sample TSGA069MetaG_FD_104715 | JGI IMG/M metagenome (GOLD analysis project Ga0153985, IMG submission 104715) | Attine ant fungus gardens microbial communities from Georgia, USA - TSGA069 MetaG | ecosystem: Host-associated > Fungi > Mycelium > Unclassified | place: USA: Georgia, Alexander Wildlife...
CCATTGATGACCTTTAAAGCCTTCCCATGCAGACTTTTCAGTGTTTTTCATTTTTTCTAGTTCATTTGTTGCAGTTCCCATTCCAAAAGGACCTCCTTAGAATAATAAAAACTTAATTGCTACAGCTTTACGAACAAAGTATAACACATAAATTCTATTATGCAAGCCTTTCCTTGTGAAAGATTAATTAGAAAATAAGATATTCCTGAAATCGCTAGCAAACCCTTTATATAATGGGATTTTCTAGTAAATATCGAATTAATCCTTTTGCTCGAACTATGTATTTCTTCGTATTTTGTGATAAAAAAAACGGGTATCTGTTTTAAAACAGATACCCGTCTGTATTACTATTTTATAGTACAGAAAGCTATTCCTCACTTAATTCCTGAGGGTGATAAACAGAGAAAAGCTCTCCTTCTTTTTTCTCATCAATTGCAAACGTGCCATTTGACATTCGGTCGCTAATAGCGACATTAGATATCTCAATTTCTTTTTCGATACCTTTGCTGGACGTCAAAATAAGTCTTCCTTCAGTCTCCGTCGTCATGTAAGTGAGTCGATGCGGATTTTTCTTTAACTCACGGAAAATCATTAAGCCACGCTTAGCACGTCCCAATTGCGGCAATTCCTGCGCAAGCATTCGTTTTGCTGCACCACGTTGACTTAATAATAGAATTGGCGAATCTCCTTCAGAAGGAACTAAACCGCCCGCTATTACATAGTCGCCATCTTTAAGGTTGATAGCCTTAACACCGGCTGCTTTAGAACCCACTACAGGTACTTCTTCTAACGGATAACGCAAACCAAACGCTCGATGCGAAGCAATAAAAACATCTACATTACGGACTTCATCCGTTAAGAAGACTGATACAATCTGATCTGTATCGCTTTTCATTTTCATCGCAGTTGTAGGTCGGCTACGATAGGTGCGCCAAGGCGAAAATTCTGTCATACGAGTTTGTTTGATCATACCTTCCTTACTCATGAAGATAAAGAGTTTGTTTGCATCAATCTCTTTATAAGGAAAGGCTGCTATTATTTCTTCTGTCATAGATAAGTTAGTAATGGTTTGTGAGATGTGTTCTCCCACATCTTTCCATTTTAGTTCAGTGATTTCATGAACTGGTCGATAAATCATATTTCCATGATTCGTTAAAATCAACAAATGTTCAAGTGTGTTCAGCTTATCAATAAAGATAATAGAATCGCCATCTTTCATCCCGTGTTCATCAGGACGTGAAGCATTGTATGAGCGTAGACTGCTACGTTTCAAATAGCCCTCTTTTGTTAAAGTAACAATCACATCTTCTTGTGCGATTAATACTTCTGTCTCGATCTTGATCTCGCTGATTTCATCTTCTATTTTTGTCAAGCGATCATTGCCGTAATTCTTTTTGATTTGGCGCAACTCTTGTTTCATAACTTTATGCAGTTCTTTTTCACTGTCCAAAATTAAATGTAATTCTTTGATCTCACCAGCTAACTCAGCTGCTTCTTTTTCTAATTGAGTGATATCAGTATTGGTCAAGCGGTACAATTGCAAGGTCACAATCGCTTCAGCTTGCTCTTCGCTGAAGTCAAAACGTTCGACTAAATTGTTTTTTGCATCCTTTTTATCTTTACTATTGCGAATCGTTGCAATAACCTCATCCAATATCGACAAAGCCTTCATTAAACCTTCAACAATGTGTTGACGTTTTTGCGCCTTAGAAAGTTCGAATTGACTACGTTTTGTGATTACATATTTACGATGGCCGATATAACTTTCTAAAATATGTTTCAAACCAACTTGTTGCGGAGTCATATTGTCGATCGCAACCATGTTGAAATTATAGTTGATTTGCAAATCAGTATTCTTGAATAAGTAATTTAGAATACCTTCTGCATTAGCGTCTTTCTTAAGTTCTACAACGACCTGCAGCCCCGTCCGATCTGATTCATCACGAACCTCAGCAATCCCGTCAATTTTTTTATTCAAACGGATTTCATCCATCTTTTTGACTAAAACAGCTTTATTCACCTCATAAGGAATCTCATGAATGACGATTTGCTGTTTCCCGCCTTTAAGCGGTTCAATCGCGGTTTTTGAACGAAGGATTACTTTGCCTTTTCCTGTTTCGTATGCTTTTTTAATTTCAGCCTTTCCTTGCAGAATTCCTCCTGTTGGAAAATCTGGACCCGGAATATATTCCATAATTTTTTCTAACGAAGCATTTGGATGGTCAATCAAATAGATTGCACCATCGATAACCTCGGATAGATTATGTGTAGGGATCTCAGTCGCATATCCGGCAGAAATACCAGTTGAACCATTAACCAACAAGTTTGGGTATGCTGCTGGTAACACTGTTGGCTCTTTTTCTGTATCATCAAAGTTCCATACGAAGTCAACGGTTTCTTTCTCGATATCTTTTAACATCTCACCGCTTAATTGAGATAATCGTGCTTCTGTATAACGCATTGCAGCAGGTGGATCACCATCCATCGAACCATTGTTACCATGCATCTCGATTAGTACCTGACGCAATTTCCAATCTTGGCTCATTCGAACCATCGCTTCATAAATTGAACTGTCTCCATGAGGATGATAATTCCCCATGATATTACCAACAGATTTTGCAGATTTACGGAAACCTTTATCGTAAGTATTGCCATCTTTATTCATAGCAAACAGAATACGACGTTGTACGGGTTTCAAGCCGTCACGAATATCCGGCAGCGCACGTTCTTGAATAATATATTTAGAATAGCGGCCAAAACGGTCCCCCATTACTTCTTCCAAAGTTAATTCTTGAATTGAATGCTTAGTATCCATTAATTGACCACCTCCTACTCATCAAACAAACTGATTACTTTTACTTCGTCAGCCGTTTCTTCTTTTTCTTGTTGTTCAGCCACTGGAACTGTAGATATTTCTTCTTTATTATCCAGTAAACTACCGTCCTCTTCTAAAGTAAATTGCACATGGTTTTCGATCCATTTACGACGTGGCTCTACTTTATCGCCCATTAAGGTTGTAACGCGGCGTTCCGCTTGAGCAGCATCATCGATCCGTACACGGACAAGTGTACGATGTTCAGGATCCATGGTCGTTTCCCACAATTGATCGGCGTTCATCTCTCCTAACCCTTTGTAACGTTGCAGCATATAGCCTTTACCAATTTTACTCGTTGCATCTTGTAGCTCATCATCTGTCCATGCGTATTCAATGACTTGTTTGCGTCCAGCACCTTTTGAAACTTTGTATAGTGGTGGTAAAGCGATATACACTTTTCCAGCCTCGATCAATGGCTTCATGTAGCGATAGAAGAAAGTCAATAACAAAACTTGAATATGAGCACCATCGGTATCCGCATCTGTCATAATAATTACTTTGTCGTAATTACAGTCCTCAATCGAAAATTCCGGACCAACTCCAGAACCGATTGTGTAGATCATTGTATTAATCTCCTCATTTTTCAAGATATCCTGCATCTTGGCTTTTTCGGTATTAATAACTTTACCTCGTAATGGTAAGATTGCTTGAAATTTCCGATCACGACCTTGTTTCGCTGAACCACCAGCAGAATCCCCTTCGACTAAGAACAACTCATTTTTAGCGGCGTTTCGAGACTGAGCTGGAGTAAGTTTGCCTGAAAGTAATGATTCGCCTTTTTTGCGTTTCTTGCCATTCCGACTTTCTTCACGGGCTTTACGCGCAGCTTCACGCGCTTCACGCGCTTTGATTGCTTTACGAACCAACATTTGGCTATTCTCACTATTTTCTTGCAAGTAGAAGCCCATTTGTTCGCCAATTACACTATCAACTGCACCACGAGCAGCAGGGGTTCCTAGTTTTTCTTTTGTTTGTCCCTCAAACTGCAGAAGATTCTCTGGGATGCGAACAGACAGAACCGCTGATAACCCTTCACGGAAATCTGATCCTTCAAGATTTTTGTCTTTTTCTTTTAACAAGCCAGATTTACGAGCGTATTCGTTGAAAGCTTTAGTCATAGATGTTTTCATCCCAGACTCGTGAGTACCGCCATCTTTTGTGCGCACATTATTAACGAACGAAAGAAGGTTTTCCGAATATCCATCGTTGTATTGATAAGAAAATTCAACTTCGATTCCATCACGTTCACCAGAAAAATAAACGACAGGAGTCAACGTATCCTTGTCTTCGTTCAAATATTCAACGAACTCTTTGATTCCTTCTTCGAAATGGAAGACTTCCGTAATCTTTTCTTCTCCACGTAGATCAGTCAAAATGATCTTAACACCCCGTAACAAGAACGCCGATTCACGTAAACGCTCGGATAAGGTTTCATAAGAAAAATTAAGTGTTGAAAAAATTTGAGCATCGGGTAAAAAATGCACAGTTGTTCCGTTTGGTTTACGAGTTTTGCCTATTTTTTTAAGAGTTCCTTGTGGCTTACCGCCGTCTTTGAATTCTTCACAGTATTCCACACCATCACGAACGATTGTGACATTCAACCATTCTGATAAGGCATTTACAACACTGGCACCAACACCGTGTAACCCACCAGACGTTTTATATCCACCCTGTCCAAACTTTCCGCCAGCATGCAGAATCGTAAAGATTACCTCTACTGTTGGGATTCCAGATGCATGCATCCCAACTGGCATTCCCCGTCCTTTATCGCTCACTTCTACACTATTATCCGGATGAAGAACAACTTCAATCTCATTTCCATAACCAGACAACGCTTCATCGACTGCGTTGTCGACGATTTCATAAACCAAATGATGTAAGCCGCGACCATCAGTCGAGCCGATATACATCCCAGGTCGTTTTCGAACCGCTTCTAATCCTTCTAATACCTGGATCGAAGCGTCATTATACTCGTTGTTCATTTTAACCAAGCCTACAACTCCTTACTTCTACTTTTACGTAATTATTTTCCTAATAAGAAAAATTTTTTTGTTTATTCGTACTGGATATCGCCGCACTATTTGATAAAAGATTTCTTGCCTGTTTATCAAACAATAAAAAGTGAGGTGAATTTCCTTTTCTAAAGTACATCATTTGTATGATACGCTAAAAAAGCTCAAAAAAAAAGCCTATCCTGTAACTGAAAAGGCATTTTAAGCTTTTTTTTTAAGAAAATCAACTAAGAGATTACGCTTTTTTGTTTAATTCGATCTTCACACAACGATCCATAACGATATCATTGCGCCCTTGATCTTGCAATATTTTAGCCGCCTCTTCATTGCTCAAACCAAGCTGAGCCCAAAAACTTTGGCATCCGTTTTCAAAAATTCCTTTGCAACTGCTGGCAAAAATTCACTACGTCTAAAAATATCTACTATATCTATCGTCTCAGGTACTGCGACTAAATCTTCTACAACTGGAATCTCATTGATCGATTGGCCTGCTAATTTTGGATTAACTCCGTATAATTTATATCCATGAGATTTTAATACGTCAGCAATTTGATAACTTGTTTTTTCAGGCTTATCGCTTAACCCAACTATCGCAATCACTTTTGCTTCGTCCAAATACTGAAAAATCTTTTCTTGATTAGGATTTTGAAAACTCATCTGATTTCCCTCACTAAGTTCAATTTTTTATTTATTCACAATATTTAGTATATCACGGGATTAGAATTTGTTCACTCTTTTGAAATCTGATAAAATAGCCTTACTAACAAAGAAATGAGGATTCATATGAAAACCGCTATACTTTTGGTCCTAGCTTACCTTTTGGGCTCCATTCCTTCCGGTATTTGGATTGGAAAACTTTTTTTTAAGAAAGACATTCGTGAGTTTGGTAGCGGCAATTCAGGAACTACCAATACCTTTCGAGTGCTAGGCAGAACAGCAGGATTTGTTGTTTTCGCAATGGATTTATTGAAAGGCTCTCTGGCAACTGCTCTACCTATCATTTTTCATTTGAATATCAATCCGCTATGGTTTGGTTTAGTTGCTGTTATTGGGCACACAATGCCTATTTTTGCCGGTTTTAAAGGCGGCAAGGCTGTTGCAACTAGCGCTGGTATGTTACTGGCATTTGCACCTTTATTCTTTTTTTATTCATTGATTTTCTTTCTGATCATTCTTTATATCACCAGCATGGTCAGTGCTGCAAGTATTGCCTCAGCTGTCTTTGTGACTCTTTCTTCAATTGCTTTACCTTATATATGGCCAACAATTTTGCCTACACATAACTGGTTACTCACGCTAGTTTGTTTTGCTTTGACCTGCTACATCATATATCGTCATAAAGAAAACATTCAACGGATTAAGACAGGTACGGAGAATCGTGTTTCGTTTGGACTAAACAAAAAGGAGAAATAGATGGAAGAGCAACTCTTAGAATGGGCAATTGAACTTCAATCTCTCGCACAAGCTGGTCTGACCTATACAAAAGATCCTTTTGATGAAGAACGCTTTGAACGCATTAGGAGTATCGCTGTAGAGATGCTCTCTGTACAATCTCCAATCCCAATTCCAAAATTAAGAGAATTATTCGTTGCTGAAACTGGCTATCCCACACCAAAATTGGATACACGGGCAGCTGTTTTCAAAAATGAAAAGATACTGCTAGTCCAAGAAAGAAACGGCACTTGGTCACTGCCGGGCGGGTGGGTCGATTTTGATCAATCTATCAAAGAAAATGCGGTTAAAGAAACACTAGAAGAAACAGGATTGTCTGTTGTTCCACAAAAAGTTATTGCTATCCAAGATCGCAATAAACACAATCTTCCCCGCTATGCCTATAGTGTTTGTAAAATTTTTATTGAGTGCCGTTTAATAAATGGCACTTTTGTCGAGAATATTGAAACAATTCAAATCGACTGGTTTGATAAGAACAGTCTACCCAAATTGGCCGAAGAGAAAAACACACGAGAACAAATCGAACTCTGCTTTAAGGCCCATAGTGATGATCAATGGCGTGTGCCTTTTGATTAAAAAAAGCTTGTCACTTCAGAAGTGACAGGCTTTTATGTTTTCATTAAGTCATAAGCAATCTGCTTCTATAAAGCATCTAAACTTGGAAAAAATCCGACTTTTAACTAACCGTAATGGAGAATTCTGTTTTAAAGTTCCCTTTCACAGCTAAACGATTCATTCCTTCTTTGTCTTCTAATCGCCCAGTACTATCCACAGTATCCGCAAAGCCCCACCATGGTTCAATGCAGACAAATGGTGCTTCAGCTGGGTATGGCGACCACAATCCTACGTAAGGAATATTATTATACGCTAAAGTGACACTATGCGACGATTCTTCACTGCCTAAAGTATAAGCATTTAAGCCCCGAGTTTCATAAATCAACGCATCCTCTTTAAACAGCTCACGACTCAATTGAATATTAGTATTCGTTTGACCGATCGTCTTCTGATTTAAATTTGCGTAAGGACCATCAAGAGGAATCTTTACTCGTGATTTTTGTGGAGAAAAAGCAATAAAATAATCCTCAAAGCTCAAATCATCTGTTAAAGGAATATTAAAGGCCGGATGTCCGCCCAATGCAAAAATCATTTCCTCGACACCAGTATTTTCAACATTAAAACGAATTCGGACTCCTTCCCCCCAAATCTCATAACTAATCGTCAAAGCAAAGTCAAATGGATACACTTTATGTGTCTCTTCATCACTCTCTAACAAAAGAGTCACCTTATCTTTTGTTTGTTCTATGATCTTAAATTCTTTGTCACGAGCAAAGCCATGTTGGCCCATAAAGTATGTTTTTCCTTTATAAGTGTATTGATTATCTTTCAAGCGACCAACAAATGGAAATAAAAATGGTGCGTGACGATTCCAATACTTTGGATCTGCTTGCCAAACATATTCAATTTCATTAGCATACAAACTGACAAGTTCGGCTCCTTTTTCGTTAATCGTTGCTTGTAAGAAATCATTGCTGATTGTTACTGACATAAGTAACCCACTCCTTATTCCTACTAAATGTAATTATCAATTCTCACGGAAAAAATAATTTCAAGTTCCATGCCGTATACCATCCAACTAAACAATCAATCTTATGTTTCGGAATTCATTCGACTAGAAAAAATTGGACAGGTAGCTAGGCAGCTCTATTTATGACGTACTAACTCATCTTTAAACAATGGATTCAACACTTTTAAATAGGTCCCCTTCATACCTAAAGAACGGGATTCAATTATTCCTGCGGACTCTAATTTTCGCAAAGCATTTACAATCACTGATCGCGTAATGCCGATCTTATCTGCAATATTCGAGGCTGTCAATCGACCTTCGTCGCCCTCCAAAGCATCAAAAATTGCTTTAACCGCTTTTAACTCACTATAAGAAAGTGTACTGATTGCCATCTGTACAGCCGTTTGACTACGGATCTTTTCTTCCACATTTAAAAATTGTTGATACAAAATTTCCATTCCGATAACGGTCGCACCATATTCAGCCAAAACGAGGTCATCATCGTCAAAAGCCCCTTCTGTTCGCGCCAACACAATAGTACCTAAACGTTCCCCTGATCCAAAAATTGGAATGACCGTCGTCAACCCACTCGGATAAAGTTCTGCTCTTTCAGTCGGAAAAGCTGTTAATTCATTCGCTACAGGAATATTAGCCTCTGTTTTAAAAACTTCCTTCATTTCAGCTACATAGCTATCAGGAAATTGACGATCGACAAGAAACGAACGAACACGATCCGTATTAATATCAATCTTTTCGTTAAGTCCCAACAACTTTCCTTCTGCACCAATGATATAGGTCAATGAGCCTAAGATATCCCCTAAAATTCGCGCCATATTATTATAAGGTAATTCCGCAGTCGGTTCAAAGGCATTCTTCTGCTGCATTAACTTATTTATTTGACGTGTTTTCTCTAATAATGTTTCCACTTTTTCCCCTCCATTTTTTTAAAGAATATAACGACTTAAGTCTTTATTTTGAGCAATAGATACCAATTTCTCATCTACATATGCTTCGGTAATCTTGATTTCACCCATTTGCATATCGGGCGCTTCAAACAGTAGGTCTTCTAGCAATTTTTCCAGAATCGTATGCAAACGACGTGCACCAATATTGTCGGTTTCTCGATTCACATCAGAGGCAATCTGCGCAACTCGCTCGATTGCTTCTTGTGTAAAAATTATTTTGACATTTTCAGTACCAACTAAAGCGATATACTGTTTGATCAACGCATTATTAGGCTCAGTTAAAATTCTGACAAAATCTTCCGCTGATAAATCGTTCAGTTCTACTCTAATTGGGAAACGACCTTGTAATTCTGGAATTAAATCGCTTGGTTTAGACAAACTAAAGGCTCCACTAGCAATAAATAAGATATGATCTGTTTGAATTGCTCCATATTTAGTATTCACTTGCGATCCTTCAACAATTGGAAGAATATCTCGTTGGACACCTTCGCGAGATACTTCACCTGAATTTTGTTGTGATTTTGACGTAATTTTATCAATTTCATCGATAAAGATAATACCGGAACTTTCCGCCAACTTAATTGCAGCGGTAGAGATATCTCCTTCATTTACCAACTGAGCCTGCTCTTCTTTTACTAAAAGCTCCTGCGCTTCCTTAACGGTCACCGTGCGTTGAACTTTTTTCTCTGGTGTTAATGCTCCTAATGTATCAGATAAATCAATTCCCATCTGTTCTAATCCGTTATTCATCGGTGCTGCCTTTTTGGGTTCGGTCACTTCGATCGTTACTTCTCTTTGATCTAACAATCCTTTTTCTAATTGATCAAGAATAGTTTGACGATTGACCTTGATGTCTTCTGTCACTTCTTCTTTGGGCTCAGTTTGAGCTTGATTAAAAATATTCATCATCTGTTCATATGGATTGTTGCTTTGTTTCTGCTCTTTTTTGATTCCTGGAACTAAAACTTTGACTAAGCGCTTGTTCGCTCGTTTTAAGGCTTGCGAATACACTTTTGAGTATTGTTCCTTTTCAACAATCGTAATTGCATTCTCTACTAGATCACGTACCATTGATTCTACATCGCGACCAACGTAACCAACTTCTGTAAACTTAGTCGCCTCAACCTTAACAAAAGGAGCCTTAACGATTCGTGCCAAACGGCGAGCAATTTCTGTCTTTCCGACGCCTGTTGGCCCGATCATTAAAATGTTTTTGGGTGTAACTTCTTGTTGCATTGACTCTTCTAATTGCATCCGACGATAACGATTGCGTAAAGCGATCGCTACTGAACGTTTTGCATCCTCTTGTCCAATGATGTATTGATCTAACTCGCTTACAATTTCTTTTGGTGTTTTATTAACTTCAGTCATCTTGATTCTCCTTACTCATAATTAATGAACGAATTACATTTCCTCAACAATAATATTATGGTTTGTGAAAACACAAATATCGGCGGCAATATTCAGTGCGCTTTCAGCCATTTCCTTCGCACTCATCTCAGAATTATGTTTTTTCATGGCACGAGCAGCAGCAAGAGCGTAGTTCCCGCCTGAACCAATCGCTAAAATACCATCATCTGGTGCAATTACTTCTCCATTACCAGAAACCAATAGCATCTCCTCGTCGTTCATAACAATCAATAAAGCCTCTAAATTTTTCATAGCTTGTTGTGTACGCCATTCTTGAGCTAGCTCAACAGCTGCTCTTTGAAGATTCCCATTATATTCGTTCAGCTTACCTTCAAATTTTTCTTCTAGAGTAAAAGCATCTGCTACGCTTCCAGCAAAACCAACGACAACCTTACCGTTGTAGATTCGACGAACTTTACGTGCAGTCCCTTTCATGATAACTTGCTCTCCCATTGTAACTTGACCGTCACCAGCCATTGCTAATTTTCCATCTTTTTCGATCGCACAGATTGTGGTTGAATGAAATTGTGATTCAGACATTTTATTCTCTCCTTCGTTTAAATGAACTTCTAAGCTCTTGGATGAAATGAGCGATAACTTTTCTGTAAGCTTTCTTTTGTAACATGCGTATAAATTTGCGTAGTTGATAGATTGGCGTGACCTAGTAATTCTTGCACTGTACGCAAATCTGCACCATTATTTAATAAATGCGTGGCAAACGTATGGCGCAGCATATGAGGATGAATATCATTAGTCAAACTACTCTTTTTGATAATTTGATTGAGAACATACTCGATACCAGTCGGTGTAATTTGCTCTCCCCGATGATTGATAAAAAGATAATCGTGCTTTTTGTCAAAATGATCCATCAATCTCTTGCGCCCATCACATACAAATGCCTGAATTGCATCCGCCGCATACGACCCTAGTGGAACATATCGATCTTTATTTCCTTTACCGTGAATCAACATGACACTATTATCAAAATCTATCACTGACAAACTGAGATTGGCACATTCGCTAACTCGAAGACCCGATCCATAGAGTACCTCTAGTAACGCACGATTTCGTTGATCCAACGGTTCAGTTCCTTCAACGCTTTCAAAAAGAACTTCGATTTCTTTTTCATAAAAGAAGCGTGGCAGTCTGGCCTGTTTCTTCTTGAGATGTACGTAAGAAAAAGGATTCTCCATAATTTTTTCATGTCTTAAGTGATACTGATAAAAAGATCGTAAACTAGCAATCTTCCGACTGATTGTATTTCGACTGTACTTTCGATCATTCAAAAAAGCTAGGTAAACTCGGACATCCAAATGATCTACTGCCATCAACAAAGGTTCCCCCGAATCTTTTAGAAAATCGCAAAAGTCGTCTAAGTCCCGTTGGTACGCCTCTTTTGTTTTTTTCGAATAGCCGCGTTCTGTTATTAAATAACTCATAAACTCTTGCATTGCTGCTTCGTTTTCCAAACTTTTTTCACCTCACAAACATATCACAAATGTAGCATAAGAGCTTTTTAAATACAATTGAATTGTCAGAATTTATTGACTTTTCACGAATATACTAACAATTCTTTACAGATATTTCATAATTACCTTCAAATCAAACATGAATCCGGTTTATTTTGTACAAATAAAAAAAATCCATTGCCGAAGCAACGGATTTTTTTTCTAAATATTCATGTCAGCCAGAGCATTCAAAGCTCTCTCTGCTAGTGTTTCATAACGTAGCTTCTTATCTCGAATTCGTTCTGGCAAACTAGGAAATAACCCAAAATTGGCATTCATCGGTTGAAAATGCTTTCCCTCCGCGTGAGTAATATAATAGGCCATCGCACCGAGTGCAGTCTCACGAGGAAATTCGATCAGTGCTTCATCCTTCGCCAGCCTAGCAGCATTCAACCCCGCAACTAATCCACTACCAGCGCTTTCTACATATCCTTCCACACCAGTCATTTGACCGGCAAAAAATAGATCATCTCTTTTTTGACTTTGATAGGTTGGTTTTAACAACTCTGGGGAATTCATAAAACTATTTCGATGCATAACACCATAACGTAGAAACTCAGCGTTTTCCAAACCAGGAATCATTTGGAACACGCGTTTTTGTTCCCCCCACTTCAAGTGAGTTTGAAAACCAACAATATTATACATTGATGCTGCAGCATTATCCTGACGTAACTGAATCACGGCATATGGACGTTTACCCGTCTTTGGATCCTCTAACCCCACAGGCTTCATAGGTCCGAATAACATGGTTTTGATACCCCGTTTAGCCATAACTTCGATCGGCATACAGCCTTCAAAAAATTTCTCTTTCTCAAATTCCTTTTGCGGGGCTACGTTTGCCTCGATCAAAGCTTCATAAAAACGCATAAATTCTTCTTCAGTCATTGGACAATTCAAGTACGCAGCTTCGCCTTTATCATAGCGAGATTTTAAATAAACCTTATCACGATTAATAGTAGAACTATCCAGAATTGGTGCCGCTGCATCGTAAAAATAAAAACCATGCGATCCGTTATATTCCGCTATTTCATTTGCGAGGGTTTCAGAAGTCAGCGGACCTGTCGCAATAATAGTGATTCCCTCAGGGATTCTAGTGATTTCTTCAGAAATGACAGTAATCAGCGGATGATTTTTGATTTTTTGTGTAATCAATTCAGAAAAGTTATTACGATCTACCGCTAAAGCTCCACCTGCTGGAACAGCTGTCTCATCTGCTGAAGTAATCACAACTGAATTCAAGCGACGCATCTCTTCTTTCAAGACACCGACCGCATTAGTTAAACCATTACCGCGCAATGAGTTACTACAAACAAGTTCCGCAAAATTTCCAGTGTGATGTGCTGGGGTAGATTTAATTGGACGCATTTCATATAAATTCACTGGGATCCCTGACTCTGCTAATTGCCACGCAGCTTCACTTCCGGCTAAACCGGCCCCAATAACATTAACAGTTTTTACCATCTATTCCTCACTTATAAAGTTTATTTTTGTACTGTTTCCTCGTAATCACCATTCACACAAACGACTTGTTTTCCGCCTTTGACTTTCTTCTCAACTAGATAACCACCGTCTTTCGGACAAGTCCGTCCAATTGGTTTATCCCAAGAAGTAAAGTCGCAGTCTGGGTAGCGTGAGCAGCCGTAGAATAAACGATTCTTCTTCGATTTACGTTCCACCACTTGTCCCTTATGGCAAACCGGACATTCAACACCAATTTCCTTAATGATCGGTTTTGTATTGCGGCAATCAGGGAAGTTGCTACAAGCATAGAATTTTCCATAACGTCCCAATTTGATCACCATTGGATGTCCACAGACATCACAATCGAATCCCGCTGGTTCGTCTTTGATTTGGATTTTCTCGATACCTTCTTCAGCTTTTTCTAGTTCGACAGCAAACGGTTTGTAGAAACGATCGACAACCGTTGTCCACTCCTCTTTGCCGTCCTCGACCTTATCCAAATCGTTTTCCATCTCAGCTGTAAAGTTAACATCTACGATTTGTGGGAAGAAATCAACAATCAAGGTATTAACAATTTCTCCAAGTTCCGTTGGTTCAAAACGTCGTTGTGTCAATTTCACATAGTATCGCCGTTGGATAGTATCTAAAGTCGGCGCATATGTTGAAGGTCGACCAACACCATTTTCTTCCAATGTTTTGATCAGCGTCGCTTCACTAAAGCGAGCAGGCGGTTGAGTGAAGTGTTGTTTAGGTTCAATATTGACAGATTTAACAACATCGCCTTTTTCCAGTTCTGGTAAGATATTTTCTTTATCTTCCTTGCCATCGTCACGACCCTCAATATAAACTTGCATAAACCCTTTAAATTTGATCTTAGAGCCATTAGCAATAAAGATTACACCATTTTGTTCTAACGTCACCTTCATTGTATCAAGTATTGCCGCAGTCATTTGACTAGCGACAAAACGTGACCAAATCAAAGTATAGAGTTTCAACTGGTCTTTGTCTAAATATTGTTTCATCTCATCAGGTGTCCGCTGAACACTAGTTGGACGAATTGCTTCGTGGGCATCTTGAGAGCCTTGGGGATTTTTCGCTTTACGAGCATGATGTTGCGAATACTCTTTCCCATAAGTTTTTCCAATAAATTCAGCTGCCTCAGTTTTTGCTGTATCCGAAATACGGGTTGAATCAGTACGCATATACGTAATCAAACCTACTGTAACCTGTTTTCCTAAAGCAATGCCTTCATACAGTTGCTGTGCAACCATCATGGTTTTTCTAGTACGGAAATTTAGTTTTCGAGCAGATTCCTGTTGCATATTACTAGTGGTAAATGGCAATGCCGGATTTCGTCTGCGTTCCTTTTTCTCAACCTTGGTTACTTCATAATCCTTACCATTAATCCGGGAAGTGACTTCCTTGACCGCTTCAGCATTAGGTAGTTTTTTCTTCTTACCGTCAACGCCCCAGAAATTAGCTTTAAATTTTTTTGTTTTTCTTTTGAAATTTCCATCAATACTCCAATATTCTTCCGGTACAAAATCACGAATTTCTTGTTCCCGATCAATGATTATCTTTAATGCGATTGATTGAACACGTCCGGCGCTTAATCCTTTTTTAATTTTTTTCCAAAGAATCGGTGAAATGGAATAACCAACTAGACGGTCCAATGCTCGACGTGCTTGCTGGGCATCAACCAACGAAACGTCAATTGAACGAGGTTCTTTAAAGGCCGCTTTTACTGCATCCTTAGTAATTTCATTGAAAACTACACGGTTTTTGTCTTTTAAGTCTAAACCTAATAAATAAGCAAGGTGCCATGCGATGGCTTCCCCTTCTCTATCCGGGTCACTTGCAAGATAAACTTTTTGCGCTTTCTTAGCCGCTTGTTTTAAACTTTTGATGACATCGCCCTTGCCGCGAATTGAGATATAATGGGGTTCATAATTGTTTTCAACATCAATTCCCATCTTGCTCTTCGGTAAGTCACGAACATGCCCAACACTCGCCACCACTTTATAATTTCTTCCTAAATATTTCTCAATGGTCTTTGCTTTTGCGGGTGATTCTACGATAACTAGGTATTTATAGGCCAAATGTTTTTGCCTCCTCAATTTTTTCTACTATTATATATCGGTAACTACTGACAAATCGTAGCCTATAATACGCTATTCAAATTTTGTTTGTCAAGTCAGGCCTAATGATTTTTATTCCATAAATCATAAGAATCAAAGATATCTTGTGTTTTTTCGACACAAATTGCCCCGTCCTGAATCAACTGATGACAGCCGCTAGAGCGCCCATCTAATATTGATCCGGGAACCACAAAAACATCTTTACCATAATCCAAAGCCTGCTGTGCTGTAATCAATGAACCACTGCGTTTTTTAGCCTCTACTACTAAAACGCCCGTGCTTAATCCCGCGATAATTCGATTACGCATTGGAAAGTGGAATTTCGCCGGACTTGTTCCATTAGGATATTCGCTCACAACCAGATGTTGTTGGCACATTTCTATTTGTAAATTACCACTAGATTTAGGATAACAGATATCTAATCCGGTTCCAACTACTCCAATCGTTTTTCCCTGATTACTGATAGCAAATTGATGCGCGAAACTATCTATTCCTTTGGCTAAACCACTAACAATCACAAACCCGCGTTTTGTTAGCTCTGGCATCAATTCCTGCAAAACATGATAGCCATATTTTGTTGCCTCTCGAGCACCTACCACAGCTAACATATCTCGTTTTAATAAGGCTAAATCACCTTTATAAAATAATACCAATGGTGGAGTTGGAACATGACGCAACGTTTCTGGATATTCAATATCCTCAATAGTGATAAATTGATGCGTTCTCTCAATTTCCTGTAATCTTTCTTCTGTCCATTCATTCCAATTATTGGGTTTAGTAGTTTGAGCCAACAAGCGTACTTCTAACCCATCAAATTGCCACCACTGATGTCTTTTAGCGAATTGATAAATCCGTTGTTTTCCAAAAGCCCCGATTCCTTTAGTTAAGCATAAACGCAATAAAAATTTATTTTTCAAAAAAATCCCTCTTTTCAGTTCTTTATCAAAAAGATACTAAAAAAGGAAGGATTTTATTTTATAAATTTTTAATTGGTGCAAAAGTTTTTCTATGAATAGGTAAGACCCCTTGCTCATCAATAGCCTTTAAATGCTCTTTAGTCCCATATCCAGCATTTTTTGCAAAACCATAAGCTGGATAGTTTTTTCCATAATCTGCCATCCATTCATCCCGATGAACTTTTGCAATAATACTTGCTGCAGCGATTGAAACAGATCGTGCATCGCCCTTAATAATTTTTTCTTGCGGCAATCCATTATCTAAAACCATCGCATCAATCAATAAACAATCTGGCGATATTTCTAACTGATCTATCGCTCGTTGCATAGCAACTTTAGTCGCTTGATAAATGTTTAATTGATCAATTTCTTCTGCAGTTGCTTCACCAATACCAATTGATCGAGCATTTTTCTTGATTTCACCAACAAGCTCTTCTCGCTTTTGAGCGGAAAGCTGCTTTGAATCATTTAAACCTAAAATCGCATGTTCATCATTTAGAATGACAGCCGCTGCCACTACTGGGCCGGCTAGTGGTCCACGTCCGACCTCATCAATACCGCAAATTGCTTGAAATCCCTGTGTCTTCTTTTCATTCTCAAAGACAGACATTTCTCGATATTTTTCGATCAAAGCCGCCTGTTTATCTTGTTGCTTTTGCCACTGATCTAAAGCTTGTTGAACGCCTTTTCGTGAATCCTTTCGAAGCTCCGCAAGACGAGGATCATCAAACGAGACTATTTTTTTTAATTCAGCTTTCACCACGCTGATTGACAATTTTTCCACTACTCGTTCAGCTCCTCAAAACGATCTAAAGTATAACGTCCTAGTTTCCCTTGCCGTAACTCAAGAATCAACATTTCGCTTGCTCGTTCATAATCATCTTTAAAACCACGTTTTTCAGAAATTAACATTAATAATTCTGGCAGCTCCATAAATAAATCATCATTAGTTAATTTATAACGATCTTTTAATTGCTCTGGATAGAATCGACAGAACACCTCTAACTCATAAAGAGCCAAATCATCTAGATGTAAAAGATCGTCTTTGATTGCTCCGGTCAATGCCAATTTTTTCCCTACAGCCTGATCTTCAAATTTAGGCCATAAAATTCCAGGGGTATCTAATAATTCTAATTGAGAGCCAAAGCGCAACCATTGTTGTCCCTTAGTTACACCTGGTCGATTTCCCGTACCTGCAATTTTCTTTCCTGCCAAATGATTCAATAGCGTCGACTTTCCTACATTAGGAATTCCCAAAACCATCGCACGAATAGCACGCGGTTTTAGCCCTCTTTCTTTATCGCGAGCCATTTTATCTGCTAAGACCTTTTTGCTAGCTGGAACTATCTGTTTTACACTTTTATCATCTTTAGCAGTCAATGCGAGAACGTGATGACCTTGTTCTCGAAAATAATTGACCCACAAATTTGTTTGAATCGGATCAGCTAAATCAGATTTATTTAACAATATAAGTCGTGGCTTATGTTGAACAATTTGATCTAGCATTGGGTTTCGTGAAGATAATGGGAGACGGGCATCAATTAATTCAAAAACGATATCAACAAATTTTAATTTCTCAGAAACTTCCCGTCTAGCTTTAGCCATGTGACCAGGAAACCATTGAATAGTCATATATGTACCTCTTCCTTAAACATAATGTTCACCCGTTAAACTAAAAAAATCCTGTTTTACTGTCATTTCTAAGTTATTTTCTGTTTACTAACGGATTTAAGTTTCTACATTCCACACGCTATTGTATCACAATTCTCTTTTCTTGAAATCATCTCATACTTGCTTTTTTGAGACATGCTTTACTTACTGAAATAGTATGTTCTGAAAGAAGCTTACACAACTAAACTCTTTTTCTCGTTCAGATACCTTCATTCAAAAATCGCAAAAGTTTTTATCAAACTTTTGCGATTGTCTCTTTAGTTATTCTTATTTTTTTTGAAGGTAAATCGTGAATCTTCGTTATATTTTTTTCGTGAAGGATTGCCTTCACAACGATAAACATGGTTATTCCTCAAATCATAGATTGTAGACCAAACAGTATCCTTTCCTGTTTTACGATCGTATTGACACAAGAATCCATATTTCCCAGCTAGCAATTGTTCAGCCTCTGACACTTCCATACTGGAATAATTCTCACTCAAATGCTGATCAAGCGTTTGATAACGTTCTTCTGCAAACCAATCATCTTCTAATGATATTTTGTACGTAATCATTTCTGATAAATGAAAACTGTTGGTCGCACATAGATACCCTTCATTATTGATAAATGAATACGTCAACTCATTATTCGTAAATTCAATTAAGCACGCTTTATCCGATGCATCCGCTATCACTAATGTTCCAGCAGTGCATCGCGGAAGAGTTTGTAGCAATTCAAGCGCTTCATCTACATTCTTGCATTTTTCCAGCAATATCCGAAGAATAAATCCAACATTCAACCCGGGTTTGATGCTGTTAGGAAAAACAGATGTCAAGGCAATTGCCAGCCCCCACTGATTGACCCCATCTTCCATTTCAACGAAAGCCGTTGTATTTCCCGAAAACGAATACGAATTGGACTCATTAAATGTATATATACAGTTCATGTACAACTTTTCAATCGCTGTTAAAAAATCACTATTCCTTCCAAGTAAAAAAGTATGTTCATTTTTAATGATAAAACTTGAACAGTTAGTCACTCTAACAAGTGCGTACATTGAAAACAGTACGGCATATAAAGAATCTGGTGCGATTAATTGACCTTCTGCTATCCCATCTATTTCATCAAGAATCTCAGGAAAAAACTCTTCATAATAAGGGAAACAGTTTTTAGAAAAATCTTTCATTTCTTGAGTTATTTCAAAAGGAATGTTATCAAGAAGATATTGATCATTTTTTCTCAATAACGTTCCCCATTTCTTACCTATTTCATAGTGATTACCTCTGAACCTTGCATGATACATATTTTTTCTCCTTTATCTTCAATTAGGAGTCGACTTCCTATATCAAGAGTAACGCAATAAAAATTTAACTTCAATTGAATAAAATGAGAACTTTTCTCACATTATATTTCATTTTAACCCAAGAAAAAAAGACGGAATACAGAATCCGTCTTTTACGAAATAATTTTAATATGTGTCAGCGGGTAATAAACAGCCTGAGCTTTGCCTAAGATATCTTTACTTTGAACCGTTCCAAAAGATCGGCTGTCTTTAGAAATCCGTCGATTGTCACCTAATACAAAATATTCATTTTTCGGCAATTGTTTTTCGCCAATTAATTCATCTAGTTGAAAATCTGTTGTGTAAGGAGAAACTTGATGATCATGACTGCGATTATTGGTTAAAAAGGATTCATTAATTTTTTCTCCATTGATATACAACTGGTCCTTTTCATAACGAATTTCATCACCAGGCAGTCCGATGACTCGCTTGATATATATCGTACCATCAGCTTGCTGAAAAACAATAACATCAAAACGTTTAACTTTACTAAATTTCTCCATCAAAACCATATCTCCTTGAGCCAAGGTCTGGTCCATTGAATTACCGGTTACAGGAACAGGGATCAATAAAAATCCACGAATCACTACACCAATAAAGAGGGAAATCAATAAATATTTTACACCTAACCATAAATGGTTTTTTGTCAGTAAGTTTTTCACTGGCTTCCCTCCTCGCAAATAGAAACAATGCCATCTATTCTGTCGTTCATTTTTTTAGTGTTTCAATGGCTTTAGCATAAGCGACATCATTTGTTTTAACAAGTTTAAACACCATTTCCTGTAAAACATCTACTGTTTTAGTATCGAGAGCACCAGTTGCTGATAAATTATTCTCTGTCTGAATCTTTGTTACTGCATCTCTTGTAGATTCATTGAACAAATCACCTTCTGTCGAGTATCCCAAAGCGTTTAACATTGTATTAATATTTTTGACTGCATCGCCAGAATCACCAATACGCCAATTAGACTGTTTCGAGATTGGAGGAAGTTTCGCGTACTCCGGATAATCAGCCTCGATCGTAGGGGTTACCCCCTTACCTTCAACCGATGAACCATCTGGCGCGAACCATTTCATAATTGTTAATTGGACATACTTATCCTTTCCAATTGGACTAACACTTTGAACACTGCCTTTACCAAAGGTGTTGACCCCAATGATTGGATAATTCTTATTTTTAACCGCTGCTGCTAGAAGTTCCGCTCCATAAGAACTCTCTTGATCCACTAAAAATACAGTCGGTTCTTTGACTTTGAAACCTTGATCGATTTTTTTACCAGCTTTATCAATCGAGATGACCTTTTCATTATTTGAAAATTGTGCAATCGTATCTCCGTTTTCTAAAAAGTAACTAGCGATTCGTTCTGATTCTGCCATCAATCCACCAGAATTTTGGCGCAAGTCAATTATAAAAGACTTTGCGCCATCTTTACGCAATTGCTCGATAATCGTCCTGAACTCCAATGCCGTTGTATCACGAAAGTTATCAATTTGGATTGAGCCAATTGACTTATCCTTCGAATCAAGATTCCCCTTGACAGTATCTTCTGGAACAATATCTCGTTCAATAGATACTTCGAATTGTTCGCTACCTCTTTGAATCAATAATTTTACTTGAGTCCCTTTTTTGCCGCGGATCATACTTGCCACTTGATCAATCGACTTATCTTGTGTTTTTTGACCATCCACTTCCAGAATAATATCTTCTACCTTTAGCTTGGCTTTTTCAGCAGGAGAATTTTTAACAGGCACACGATCAATGACTGGTAAGCGATTTTCAAGTTGAAGATTCGCACCTATCCCTTCAAAACTTCCAGCTACTTGCTCATTCAATTCCTTAGTTTCTTTCGCTGTTAAAAATTCAGATTCAGGATCTTGCAAAGATTCAGTCATTCCCTTTAGAGCACCTTGGATCAACTGTTCCTTATCAACTTTATCAACGTAGTTGGTACTGATCAAATCATACAAATCTTGAACATCGTCTAGATCGTTTCGCGTAATTTTGACGACAGAATCACTATCCATCGCTTGCTTTTGTTCAATAAAATGAGTCACTACCACCGTAATTACGACCGTACATACAATCGATATTAGAAAAATCGATACTGGTAACGTTTTTTTCTGCAAGGCGCATTTTCCTTTCACCCTTTTTTTCATGATAGCACGCTAGAAAAAAAAGGAAAAGCTTTCCACAACTTTTCCTTTTTAATTATTTATTGTTTTCTAAATATTTATCCCAAACTTGATCAAAAAGATCCATCGAATCTAAATAATCGACGCTCAATTCCAAGTAATCAGTAATCTCATGGTAATCTTCAGATTGTTTAGGAAACATTATATCTTTTGAGACAGCTCCAGCAAATGCTTCAACAGGATCATTAGGATTATGCCCACGCTGTGTCAGTATATAATGATAAAAACTTCTTCTCATTTGTTTCACCTCAATGATTGCATGTGCTTCTATTGATCAATCATTCGCTTTCTTTTCTTTTGGTAAATACAAACTAAATTGGATATCATCACCAACGAGATCAATATGGTTTGCTTTGATGAACATTCCGTTATTCAATTTGAACTCGTTCAATTTCAAAACGATTGTTTGTTCTTCTGGGTCAATAGCTACCCATTTAGGAAACTTGTATCCACGCTTAACGGTCGCCATTACTTGACTCACAGGTAAGTTTAGCGAACCAATTGACAAATCTCGGGCTTTTAATTGAACATTGCCATTATCCATAACATATGGATCAAAGTAAAGATAAAAGTCTACTGTAGCACCTAAAATTTTGAACTCGCCTTTTAGCATCGCTTGATTTTCTAAATAGAATTCATATTTGACATCCGAACCCTTTTGTAAATCGTTCAAAAAATATTCCATCACGGTGTTCAGTTTTTTCTTGTTCGTATTCATCGACAGTACAGGAGACCCTTTCGGCACTGTAGTTTCGCTGCTAGGCGGTAAATTTGTTTCTCGTGCAGTGAATATACGTACAGTTGAAAAAATGATGCCTCCTAAAATGATGCCAATCAAAACAAGAAAAGCAATTTTCCAACCATTGATTTTTTTCTTCGTTTCTTCCATTAATTGCTCTCCTTTATTAACCATAAATCTTTCGTATCCGCAATTTTATCCTTGATCGCTGTAGCCATTAATTGATAGCCCAAATTATTCGGGTGAAAATTATCTTCATCATAAAGAGCATTGTTTTTCACTTCAGAACTTGAACTTCCACTTGTTTCTTCGGTGTCTTTTGTTGCAATCCCTTTATATAATAGATCATTTACTGGAACAAAAAAGCAATTCTGTGTTTCTTTAGTTAGATTCTTTGTCTCACTATTCCAGTTATCAACAACCGTTTGCATCGCTTTGATATCTGGGAAATTCAAATAATAAGGATTATAGATTCCGACTATATAAATCGGCGCTGTCGCATTCAAATCTCGCATCTCAGTTAAAATATCATTGACTTGCTTTCCGTATTTTTTTATTGAACGATCAAATTGTTTGGCATTTTTAGCAGTAAGATTATTCTGAAATGCTTGAAAGAGATCATTTCCTCCAACCGTCATTGTAATAATGTCTGCACTAGCTAAACTATTTCGTAAATCAGAATCCTTTTTAACACGTTTCAAGATTTGATCACTGCGTTCACCAGAAACACCATAGTTATCTTTCTCAATAGAAGTTAGTTCATATTTTTGTTGTAAAGCGTCTGCTACTAATGGCACATATCCGCCACGCTTTGTCTCGTCACCGACTCCTTCAGTCAAAGAGTCCCCCACTGCAACAAAGTGAATAGATTTCTTGTAATTCTGGCCTTCATCCCTGACGACATGAATACGAGACTCAGCTTTAGGAATTGTTAGAAAAAGTATGAGCAAAGTTGCTACAGCAGCTGCCAACGGAATCAATAGTATTGAAAATCTTTTCATTCATTTACTCCTTTTGTAAAAAAAGCGCCTCTATTACTAGAGGCAGCAGGTTCAACTAATCTGTGTAATACATGATTGCAAATGCTCCAGGTCCCGTATGGGTAGCCACGATTGGATTAGTATGCAAGACTGGAATATGCATATCTGGAAACATTTCCTGCAATGCTTGTTTTGCCTCATCAATAAAGTCTAATTTACCAGCATAGGAAATCCCAATTTGCTTTACATTGACCTTCGTCAATTCATCCATGAAGGAAGCAAACCATTTACTAAATGATTTCTTGCCACGACCTTTCGTTATCGGAAGCAACTCGCCATTTTCAAGTTCCATCACTACACGCATGTTAAGTACACTGGAAATCACTCCTGCAACTCGACTAATCCGACCACCCTTAACTAGATTATCAAGTGATGAAATACCGATAAATAGTTTGCTATGATTTTTTACTCGCTCCACACCAGCTAACACCTCATCCAAGGTTGCTCCTGATTGCGCCAACTTAGCTGCCTCAATCACTTGAAAAGCTTGTGATTGATCGATAAATCCACAGTCAATGACTGTCACTTCGCTACTGCTCAAGAAGGTCGCTTGTCGTGCCGCTTCTGCAGTGCCGCTCAATGTATGAGACATGTGGATAGAAACGATTGCACTCCCATCTTTACCCAATTCATCATAAAGCTCCGCAAAATACCCAATCGGTGGTTGGCTCGTTTTCGGTAGAATTTTGGCCTGCGCCATCATCTCCATAAATTTCTCTCCAGTTAATTCATCATCATCTGGATAAACGACATCATCGATCATCACTGATAATGGAATAACGGTAATATTTAATTCATCTCGGACAGATTTTTCAATCGTACAAGAAGAGTCGGTTACAATTTTAACATTTGGCATTTTGATCCTTCTTTCCACACCTAGTTTCAAATTAATTTTAGTATATCAAACCTTATGAAATAAATCATTGTTGAAACTATTTCTTTACAAATCTTGAAAGAACCGTGTCATTATGACTCGGCTCTTATATAAGTTTCAAAATAATAGCGATAAGGATTTTTTTCATCCCTTTGACCTTGTTTTCGTTCGGTTAGTTCCCACTCATTCCAAAATACTTTTGGAAAATAAGCATCCCCTTCAAAACTCGCCTCTATAAAAGTTCGATGAATTTTCTTACAATATGGCAAAAACTCTGTATAAATAGCAGAGCCACCCGCAATAAAAGTCGTACCTGTATTCTTTTGATCATAAACCAGAATTTCTTCAAGCGAATGCATGACTATTACATTTTCAGCTTTGTAAGTTTCATCTCGGGTCAATACAATCGTTTGACGATTTGGCAAGGGGCGACCACCCATACCTTCAAACGTTTTACGCCCCATCACCAAAGTATGGTTGATTGTAGTTTCTTTAAAAAAACGTAGATCATTTGGCAAATACCAAGGTAATTGATTATTCTTGCCAATCAACCCATTTTTATCCTGTGCCCAAATCGCAATCAGCATAATGTTCCTCCTTCTTCATAAGTAACATGTTCATTTTTGAAAATTGATTCAATTAACTTCAATGATTTCACTCAGATATTCCCAACGTGTCATCTTTTCTTCCAGAGTCTGTTCTGTATAATCGATTTCTTTTTGCAGATCTTGCAATTTAGTAAAATTATCGCCTTGATGATTCATTGCTTCTGATAATTCATCAATTTTACTCTCCAGTAGCGCAATATCATCCTCTATCGTTTCCCATTCTTTTTGCTCATTATAGGAAAGTTTTTTCTTTCGTTCTTTAGCCTGAGGCTTTGTTTTGACTATTTTTTCATCCCTGTGGGTTGTTTGCTGATCCAAATAGTCCATAATAGAACCAAAATAAGAAATAATTTGACCGTCACCTTGAAAGATTAATAACTTTTCGGCTACTTTATCCAAGAAATAACGATCATGAGAAACCGTAATCACTGCGCCAGGAAAATCTTGCAGATAATCTTCTAAAACTGTTAATGTTGCAATATCTAGGTCGTTGGTTGGTTCATCTAATAAAAGAACATTTGGCTGCTGGATCAGCAACTTTAATAAATATAGTCGTCTTTTTTCACCGCCAGATAATTTACCGATCAACGATCCGTGCATAAAGCGCGGGAATAAGAATCGCTCAAGTATTTCTGCGACGCTGATTTGCGAGCCATCTCGCTGTTTCACTTCTTCTGCAGCCTCTTGTAAATAGGCAATCATCCGCTTATTTGGGTCTAGAGTTTCGTTTTGCTGAGTATAGTATGCCAATCGAACCGTCTCACCAACTTCAAGTAATCCAGCATTTAGTGGTAATCGCCCCTCCAAAATATTCAAAAGCGTTGATTTCCCTGCACCATTCTTTCCAGTAATGCCCAGTCGTTCCTTTGCTTGAATCAACAAATCAAAATGATCTAGAATTGTTTTTCCATCAATTTCGTAAGAAGCTTGCTTCAATTCTAAGACCTTTTTCCCTAATCGAGTCGTTGCAATATTCATCTCCAACTGATCTTCACTTTTCACTTGATGTAGATTTTCTTTTAGGTCTTCAAATCGGTTAATTCTTGCCTGCTGTTTGGTTGTCCGAGCTTTTGCCCCAGCACGCATCCAAGCCAATTCTTGTTTGTACAACTGTTTTCTTTTTCCTTCTTTTTCAGAGGCAATTCGATCCCGTTCAGCCTTCTCAATTAAGTAAGCCTCATAGTTTCCTCGGTACTCATATAACTTTCCAAAAGAAAGTTCAAAAATGCGATTCGTAACGTGATCCAAAAAATAACGATCATGGGTAACCATTAAAAGTGAACCCGTGTAGCTTCTCAAGTAACCTTCGAGCCATTGAATTGCATCATAGTCCAAATGGTTAGTCGGCTCATCTAATAATAATAGATCAGGTGCATCAATCAAGACCTGCGCCAAGGCAATCCGCTTAATTTGTCCACCTGAAAGTTCACTGATTTGTTTATTCAAAGTATCAATGCCCAGTTTATTTAAGATTGCCTTAGCTTCGCTGTCAGCTGTCCAAGCATCTTGCTTATTCATTGCTTCTTCAGCCAACGTAAATTTACGCTGCGTTTCCACATTATTATCATTTAATAATTCTAGCAAAACTTTTTCATATTCACGGACTGTTTTCATCAAAGGATTATTTCCTTGAAAAACAGCATCCAAGACCAACGTCTCTTCAGTAAAGTTTTGCTCTTGAGCTAAATAACCGATTCGATATTCACTAGCTTTTTCGATTGCTGAAATGTCTCCATCCCCACTGTCTTTCCCCGCTAAAATGGTTAATAGACTAGATTTTCCAGTTCCGTTAACGCCAATTAATCCAATCCGATCTTTCTCATGAACCAAAAAAGATATCCGATCAAATAATGTTTTGTCCCCAAATGTTTTATGTAACTCTGTAACTTTTAATTCTTTCATCTTGAACCATCCTCAAATTTCTCTCAGTTATTGTAACAAAAAAAAGCCATAAAGGAAATTTTTCCTTTGCGGCTTTTGATTATCACGTTTAAAAGTCTTTGATATTTTTTTGTTTACCAATTAAAATTTTCAAATTCGCAAAAATGATGATGAGCGGAACCTTTACCATGATGCCCACCAAACCCATGAGGTCCATGACCATGATGCATTTGCGGACCGTCAAAGCTCTTTCCACCACCAAAAAATTCTTCTGAATCATCTTCATTTAATAGATCTTTCAAATTTTTATTCAATTTCTCTACCAAACGCGTCCATTCCTCTTTTTCAGCATCATTAAAATCAGAGAAAAGTTCTTCACCAAAGTCAGGTGCTTCAGATATTTTTTCCGCTTCTTCTTTGCCAAGTTCTGTTAAACGAATAATCATAACGCGACGATCCTCTTCTGAGGTTTCGCGAGTAATTAATTCCTTATCCTCAAGTTTTTGTAATAACTCACCGACGGATTGTGGCCGCATTCCTAAGACAAAAATCAAATCCTTTTGACTAATTTCTGGATTCATTTTTAACAGTGTCAAAACTCTACCTTGCCCACGATGTGGTCCAAAACTTTGCTTTTTAGCCATTTGACGATGATAGTAACGGTGCAAGTCGTGTTGCAGCTTCATAAATTGATCATTCATTTGATTCTCCATTATTCATCTCTCCTGTTTTGATCAGGTACCTTATATGTTTATAATACAGGTACCTTAACAATATTTCAAGATGTTCACCACATTTGTCTGGTACCTTAATATTTTCTTTATGGATTGCCCTGTCCAAAAATAATTTCCCTTGAATATTTTAGCATGCAATTTTAAGTTAAACTAAAAAAACAAGTATCCATTTTGGGATACTTGTCAATCAATAGATTAGAACTGCTCACTATAAACATCATCAACATTTTTTGTCGGATCAATTACAATATATAGACTTTTGGTTTTTTCAGAGACTTTTGTCGACTGATACACGTTATCTAATCCTTCAGTATCTTTGTCCTTATAAGGGAAATATACTGAGTCAGGGTGTCCAGCACGATAGATTATATCCATCCGTTCAATATCCTCAAACTTGCGTGCTCGTTCAAACATACCTAACTCTAAACCACCTAGATTAATGTCAGTCGTTTGAACATGATCACCTTCTTGATAAATTTCGATCTTGAATCCAGCACATGGATGAATCTCCACGAATTCGCTACCATGAATTCTTCCAAAACTTGTCGTAATCTGTTTGATCCACAAATCGCCAATGTAACGACGATCAATTGTCCAAGTTTCGCCATTACGAAAATAGAATTTTAACGCTGTCATTTCTCTTGCCATTCTGCATTCTCCTCACTAATGATCTAAAATTTAGTTTAGCATACCTTGAGTAAACGGTCACATGTTGTGCTCCAACTTCATTTTTTCAAGAAAATCTGCAGTATCAACTATAACTCTTTGATGTATAGCGTCACCAATTAATTTTTCACCATCGAAAGCCTTGATAGAAAAAGAAATCTTATTTTTATCGGTTTCATGTATTTGAACTTCAACTTTTACCTCTGCCCCAACAGCTGTCGGAGCTAAATGTCTCAAATCCATTTTGAAACCAACGCTAGTTTGTTCAGAAGAAAGTTCAGGTGATAATAAAAGCTTCGCGCAATTCTCCATCATTGCTACTAAGGCGGGGGTAGCAAGAACTTCTAAATCACCTGAGCCCATTTTGAAAGCTGTCTGATTTTCAGTCACTCGATATAGATTCGTTATTTTTTTCATAGCATCTCCTTTTTCAGAAATCCTTCTGCATAATTCAACAATTCATTTTTGTCATTTTTCAATTTGCCTTCAACTACCTCTTGTTCCAAAAAATTTAGCGTCATACTAATCCACGGTCCGCGAGGATAATCAAAGTACTCCATTACCTCATTACCTTTTATCGTAAGATCCTTCAATGATTTGATTGGCAAATTTTGATATAACAGACGAATTTTAGCTAAATTAGGTTCACGCTCAAAATAGTATAAAAGGTATTCAACAGAGAGAGCCAACTCCCTGCCAAGCTGATACAACGTCCAATTATCCCATTCATATTTCAAACGAAATTGCAGGGCAGGAACCATTTGGCTAACCTCGCGAATCAATTGGTTCGAACACTTCCATTCTTTCATAAAGTGACGAATGTCTGTAATATTCATATCAAGCATCATCATTAATAGCGTCCAAGCCTGCCGTTCAGTTGGGAGTGCTGGGCCACGAAGATCTGAGAACTTTAACAAGGCATTCCCGTATTCTCTTAAACCGGGACAATAAATGTAGCACTCTGACTCTACAAAAGAACGCAAACCTGCTTCGCGAAAAGACCCCATCATTAATTTCACAAACTCTACGTTGATTCGCTCAACAGAAATCTTCGCTAATAAGGAATGATACTCTTGGATCGCTTCAAATGTATCAGGTTCCAAAGTGAATCCTAAATGACTCACAAATCGCAATGCACGCATCATTCGTAAAGCATCCTCATGAAAACGCTCATAAGGGTTTCCCACAGCTCGCAAGACTTTATTTCTAAGATCAACTAATCCGTCAAAAAGATCGATCACAGTACCATCTATACCAACTGCTAGGGCATTGATAGTAAAGTCGCGACGTTTCAGATCTTCCTTTAGCGATCGAACAAACTCTACATGATCTGGACGACGATAATCTTGATAGGTAGACTCCGTTCGAAAAGTTGTAACTTCGTATGTCGTCTCTTTAGTTATTACCATTACTGTTCCATGATCAATTCCTACATCAATTGTGCGATGGAATAATTCTTTTACTTCTGCTGGAAAAGCACTTGTTGCGATATCTACATCATGAATTGGTTTATTTAGGAGAATATCACGGACGCTTCCGCCAACATAATATGCTTCATAACCAGCATTCTGCAATTTGCGTAAAATTGGCATCGCTCCTTGAAATTCTAAAGGAAAAGCTTCTAATCTCATTTAGTATCACCTTCCGTCTGGCCATCTTTGCGCTCGAAACGAAAACGATCGCGTTGATTGAACTTTGCCATATTCCGGTTAAAGGCTTCTGTCAAATCGATTCCTAGAGAGTTCGCCATAATAATTGTCACAAACAATACGTCACCAAGCTCCTCTTCAATTGTTTTTGGTTTCTCCGAGTCTTTTTTCGTTTTTTCACCATAATGATGATTAACCTCTCGAGCTAACTCGCCAACTTCTTCTGTCAAGCGAGCCATTTGACCTAATGGAGAAAAATAACCAGTTTTAAATTGTTGGATATAATCATCAACTTCTTGTTGCATGATTTTCATTGTCTTTTCATTCATCAAACCACCTCAAACCTATCTTATCAAAAAACAGATTTGTTTCCTATCATGTTGTTGTAACTATCTGAATTTCATGCTATGTTGATTGAGGACTGAATTTGAACAGGACGATTGTCTGGTCAAATTCTTAGTTAAAGTTCGTCTTAATAAATAAAAATCAGGAGGTGTCGTATGGAAACGACTATGGCTACACGGATCAAAGAGATTTTATTTATTGTGGTGGGAACAGCCATTTATGCATTTGGACTAGTATATTTGAATATTGCAAATCACTTAGCAGAGGGCGGCGTCACCGGTATAACTTTGATCATTCGAGCCCTTTTTGGCATTGATCCTGCTTACACAACATTAATTATTAATATTCCATTGATTTTAATTGGCGGAAAGATTTTGGGTAAACGATCTTTCTACTATACAATTTTGGGAACTGTCTGCTTATCTGTCTTTTTATGGATTTGGCAGCGAATTCCACTGCAAATCAATTTGGACCATGATCTGTTTATCGTCTCTATCTTAGCGGGATTATTTGCTGGATTTGGCAGCGGATTAGTTTATCGAAATGGTGGAACGACAGGCGGAGCAGATGTTATTGCTCGAATTCTTGAACAAAAAATCGGCTTTACAATGGGTAAATCACTATTAGTTTTTGATATTATTGTATTGATTTGTTCACTTACCTATTTAGATTTGAAGCGTATGATGTACACCCTGATTGTCTCGTTCGTATTTAGTAAAGTAGTTGATATGTTATCATCTGGAGGTTATGCTGCTAAAGGTGTGATGATCATCTCTAACGAAAGCAACGTGATCGCAGAATTATTGATGGCTCATTTAGAACGTGGTGTCACCTACCTTCACGGAGAAGGCGGGTTTTCCTCAGAGTTGAAGCGTATCGTTTATATCGTCGTTTCTCAACAAGAAATTAATGAAGTGAAAAAAATTATTCACTCTGTTGATGAAAAAGCTTTTATTTTAATTAGTAACGTGCACGATGTAGAGGGAGAAGGTTTCACTTACTTACGACCTCAGCGGCGAAGATTTAGTCTAAAACGAAATAATTAAAAACCAACGCACAGATGAGGGTCACTCTTATCTGTGCGTTGGTTTTATTCATGCAGACTCAATTTAAGCCTGTTCAATTCATCTGATAAAATTAGAAAGGCTTCTTTGTCGCCATCTTCCAATGCCATATCAATTTGTTTCCTTAATAAATCTACTTGTGCTTCCTGTTCTTGAAACTTCATGTAGTTTTCGACCTCCATCACAATCTCTTCGCTAACGTTATCATTCCAAGAAAGTGCAGGGTTGTCTTCAAGAACGGATAAATATTGTGCATTCTGCCAAGAATTCGGAAAAACACATTCTAAGTATAAAGGCTGTTGCCAATGCAGACGAATTTCATGAAAAATTTGATCACTATTGGAAAATTGATTACCTTCGATCGAAAATACCATGGGTTCTTCCCTTTGAGTGATATCTCGAAATACCAATCCTCTTTTTGTTTCCAAGGCTTGTTCTACGATGTGGACATTCCGTAAAATTGCTTCATGATTGATTAAGTAGTTTAAAATCCAAATCACTTCTCGTCGTTGAAAACTTACATTATTAATCAACCAAACGAGAAACTCACGTTTTTCACCTACATCGATCATTTTTCTCACCTCTCTACTCTTCTAGTAATGATTGCACTTCTAAATCTCCTGATTCTAGTTGTAAATAATCCGTCAGAACAGCACGCGCGGTATCCAACTGCCCATCTTCTCGCAGAAAGATGCCGTAAGCCTTCAAAAAGTCTGGCTCATGAGCCAAATCTTCATATGATTGTTTATAATATGTTCGTGCAGCAGCAAAATCCTCCAGTTCATTATACGCTTGCGCTAAATTCCATGCAGCATAGGGGTTATCCTCCTCATCCATCTGACTGATCATCTCAATGACTTTATCAGGTTGGGCTTCATTTAGATAAAGATTACTTAACGTCAGTAGGGTTTCATCCGTTTTATCGCCTGTTTCAAGTGCTTGTAACAATAGTTCTTCTGCTTTCTTACTATCTCGCAAACGATACGCAATTTCAGAAGCCAAATGTAGTAATTCCACTTGATAAGGATTCTCTTTAATCCCTTCTTCAGCCGCAAGCAATGCCTCTTCTAACAATTCCTCTTCTTTCAAACTATCCGCAAGATAATAATAGCCGCTTTGATATTGCGGATCAAGAGTGATTAATTCTTGTAAATAATTAGTTGCCTTTTGATAGTCATGTAACTGATAGTAGATAAACCCTACTTGAAACAAACGATCAGATGTATGTTCTTTCTCCAATGCTCGTTCTAAAAATGGAACGGCTTCTTCAAAACCACCCATCATACTATAAGCTGCACCAATTCGTTCATCAATTGAAATATTTGCGATTTCATCTATTCCTTGCTTTTGAAGCTGACCATAATCATTGATCGCTTCCCCTAATTGATTAGTAGAAAAATGTAATTCTGCCAAGGCAAACGTAATCAACGCTTCTTCTGGTGCTATTGTTTTCGCCTGTAGCAGTTTTGCTTCGCTGACTTCTGGAATTCCTAATACTTGATATAAGTCAGCAGTCACTAGTAAACTCTCTAAATAATTGGCACTCTCGGGTTTAATTCTCTCTAAATATTCGAAAGCATCATCAATATTATCGTTCTCAATAGAAATTTCCGCTAGCGAAAGATAAAAAATATCTTCTTGAGGAAAATCAATCAATAATTTCTCTAAAATACGCTTTGCTTCTTCTAAAAAACCTAGTGCCTGAAGTTCTTCAGCCAAACTTGCTAAGATCTCCGGTTCGTCTTTCTTTAGCGCCTCTTCAAACATCAGAGTTGCTTCTGTTAAATTTTCATCTTTTAATGCTGCGAGCATTTTTTCACTGTAGCTTGACATCTATTCTCCCCTGATCTCGTTTACTATTTTTTGATACTCTTTAAATGTTTGAAGTAATTCTCTTTGAGTCGGAACTTTGCTCATGCCTACTTCACCGACTTGGATCAATCCAACCAATGGCTTCTCTTGTGCTAAAGCAATCACCTGCTGACCATAATCCGCCAGAGAGATCCCTTCAGGCATCATGATTGGAAATCCCAATCGCACCAACCATATCATAAAATTTTTGAAATTGAAATGAAGATTGCTTGCTGTCACGTTCCACGCCATTTCAAATAACAAACCAAACATTGTCTTCATACTGTTTGACAAAAGTGACCCATTCTCCGTTTGAAAAAAAGCTTTTTCAAAGGTTTTTCCAAATCCGCGAAGTTGTTCGCTATTCTCTTGATAATAATTAATAAGCGTTTCACTAAAAGCTGAAAAAGAATGTTGAACTAACGCTTCATGCGTCGGGAAATTCACATATAAACTTTGTAGAAATGGATAGTCACAAACAATTCCACAGCGAATTAAAGTCAAAAGATCCACCATTTTCCCAGTTTTTTGCTGATCAGCCAACGTATGATCAAACAGGATGCTTTGCGGAACCTCCTCGATTTCCATCACTGTCATCATAGTTTTATCTGAGACAATCTGATCGACAAATGATAAACTTTGAGCAAAAGATCGTAATGAAACAGGTAAAAAGAATAATTCAGCTTGAAAATTAGCGACATGATGGGTAAAACCTAAAAGCTCCATGACTCCCTCATTTCCAATACCAAGAAAAACAGTTTCTTTTTGCCGACTAAATCGATCGAGAAATCCAATCAATTCATGAAAATTTTCCATTGTATTGCAATAACGGTTATTCGTCGTGATGAACCATTCGTGAGAGCTTGTTTTAGGAATGAATTGCCGCAATTTCTCCGCATATAGATCATAGTATCGTTGATTACCGCAAAAGAGAATCTGTTTATTTTGTAGATCCTTTTTACGCATCATTGAAGCAACGGTTTCGCCATAAATAACTCGTGTCTCATTTTCTTTATTTCGATAAGTTACTTCCATCCCAATCACCCCGTTTCTTTCATTTTATACTACAAAAAAACCTCCCGCAACAAATCTGCGAAAGGCTATTGAACAAATTATTTCAATAATTGTAAGAATAAGAAATTATTCGGATTTCAAGGATTCTATTTCTGTTATTCTCGCCTTGTTTACATGTTAATTATATTAACAATACATCATATTGATTCTGTATTAGTAACCTTCTTGACTTGAAGGTGTCTGTTGTGTGTTTGATTGGCTTGGTTGAACACCTTGTTGTTGATTTTCTTACGGTGTTGCCTGCTGATTATTTTGCCCCTGATCCGTGATTTGCTGCTGATCACTTTGTCCCTGTTGCTGCTGTTGATAGTTTTGTCCGTTTTGTCCCTGTTGTTGTTGATATGTTTGTTGATTCCCGCGGTTCGCTTCTTCTTCGACTTTTGACAATTCTTCAAAAGTCAATACACCATCACTATTCAAATCAGATGGCGAATAGCCTTCTTTAATAACCCGCTCACCATTTGAAAGGATCCGTAAAACAGTAACTTGCTCACCCCAAGGTGTAGTCAATACTTGCCCAATACTGGATGTATCAATCGTCTCAGATGAATCCGCTGACATAGTAGAGGCCGATGTCGAATCATTCAAACTTATTTCCCGTTTCGGAACTATCTCTTCCCCTGAAGAACCATAGAAATACAAGCCAACTAATACAAGAATCAATAATGCCGGAACTGATACTAATAATATTGTAAAATTACGGCGCTTCCTTTTCTTATCTTCTTGCTCTAGCAGTGCGTCTGCTTCTAAAAAAGCTTGCCGCCATTTAGGGTCATTTTTTCTTTGTGCAAGAAAATCATATGAATGCCAAGAATCATTACTTTTCACATAAAAAAGTCGTTCCTTTGACATCGTCTCACCTTCCTTCTTCATTCTATATAAAGCATTCTATTATTTAGCAGTATATCATTTTATAGAAAGCGGCTAAACCATAAATTTGAAATTTCTTTCTTCATTTTATCCTATGTAATGCCTTTCGTAAATTAAAAAATAAGTTGCAAACTTGAAGAAATAACTATTCCGAACCGAAGCGAAATGAGTATTAACTAATTCTGGATTAATTTTTAAGAAACAAAAAACCGTTAGAGCTCTAGAGCCCAACGGTTTTTACGTTGCAATTATTTAACTGCATCTTTTAGCGCTTTACCTGGTTTAAATGCAGGTACTTTGCTTGCTGCAATTTCGATTTCTTCACCAGTTTGTGGGTTACGTCCTTTGCGGGCCGCACGTTCACGTACTTCAAAGTTACCGAAGCCGATCAACTGAACTTTTTCACCTTCAGCTAATGCGTCTTGGATAGTTGAAAATACAGCATCGACAGCAGCTGTAGCGTCTTTCTTAGTTAAGTCAGTAGCTGCTGCAACTTTTTCGATCAATTCTGCTTTGTTTGCCATGAATGAATTCACCTCCTGAGAAATGAGTAGTGATGTGTAAACATCGACTGATAACTGAGTGGTCCAGTCATCAGCTAAGAAATATTGATTTGGTCAATATTCTGTTATAAAGATAGCATAAGAACCTTATGTTAGCAAGGTTTTTAGCGATTAATGGCATAAAATTCATGGTTGTTTTACCATTCGGAGAAATCTGTTGTCACCAAAATAAAAGTATGATAAAATACTTTATTTTCGTCTGCGAGCGATTATTTTTATCGGTGTTCCCTCAAATTCAAAAGCTTTTCTGATTTGGTTTTCTAAAAATCGCGCATATGAAAAGTGCATCAACTCTTCTTCATTAACAAAAACTACAAAAGTTGGCGGCTTCACAGCAACTTGAGTTGCGTAGAAAATCTTCAAGCGTTTACCTTTATCGGTTGGTGTCGGATTAATTGCTACTGCATCCATAATAATATCATTTAAAACAGAAGATGGTATTCGCAAATTTTGATTCATGCTGACTTCTTCGATTATCGCCGGAATTTTTTTCAATCGTTGTTTGGTTATTGCTGAAACAAAAACGATCGGTGCATAATCCAAATAAGCAAATTCCTCACGAATTTCTTCCTCAAATTTTTTCGTGGTATTGGTATCCTTTTTAACTAGATCCCATTTGTTAACCACAATAATCACTCCACGACCTGCTTCGTGAGCATACCCTGCAATTCGTTTATCTTGTTCGCGAATACCTTCATCCCCATTCAAAACAACAAGAACCACATCCGAACGATCGATAGCACGCATGGCACGCATCACGGAATACTTTTCAGTATTTTCATAAACTTTTCCGCGCTTTCGCATACCAGCGGTGTCAATCATCGTAAACTCTTGACCATTTTCACCAATGAACTTCGTATCGATTGCATCACGCGTAGTTCCCTCAATATCTGAAACAATCACCCGATCTTCACCTAAAATAGCATTGATCAATGAGGATTTACCAACATTTGGGCGGCCAATCAAACTAAACTTGATCGATTGATCATCATCTTCTTCATTATCAGCAGGAAAGTGTTTGACTGCTTCATCTAGAACATCACCAAGTCCAAGTCCATGGCTACCAGATACAGGATAAGGCTCTCCTAGTCCTAATGAATAAAACTCATAAATATCATTGCGCATTTCAGGATTGTCTACTTTGTTTACTATTAGAATAATTGGTTTTTTACTGCGGTACAAAATTTTTGCTACTGCTTCATCTGCGTCAGTAACACCTTCTTTTCCGCTTGCTACTAATAAAATGACATCTGCTTCATCAATCGCAATTTGTGCCTGTTGTTTGATTTGTTCCATGAATGGCTCATCACCAATATCGATTCCACCAGTATCGATGATTGAAAATTCATGATCCAACCATTCGCCTTTTGCATAGATTCGATCACGAGTAACTCCTGGAGTATCTTCCACGATCGAGATACGTTCTCCAGCGATTCGATTAAACAGTGTTGATTTACCGACATTCGGGCGACCAACGATCGCAATTGTAGGATTTGACATAACTTAACTCCTCGTTTCTATTTAGTATGTTAAATTTTTTCAAAAAAAATGAGCCCAATGCTCATAGTATTTATCATTTTATTTAGTACGCTAAGATATGGGCCAAGAGTGGTGATTTAACTGTAACCCATATCAAAAAGATACTATAAAAACAAGGGCAATTTCAAATAATTACAATAAATTTCCACAAAATCTATTTTAGATTCAATTAGATACCCCTCTACTAATCTTACAAATACAAGAAGTAGATTTATCAGCTGCATTCTTTTTTCAAATTCTCCTTAGTTTAACGAAGAAACCTCCTACTTGCAAGAGAAGGAGCCGCTTACATGTATTAAATAATGATAAAATTGTAGTTTTATTGATAAAAAACGATTTAAGAACAACTGTTATAGTCAGGATTCCTCAAACTACCGCCTTGTCCGCTACTGATAGTTTACACTGGTCAATCCCCAATAAAAAATTATTCTTTTCCTAAACAAAAAAAGGTATGCATATGCACACCTTTTAATTCAGCAGCTCTGATTATTCATTTTCTTCTGAGTCATCACTTAAAGCGTCACCTAAAATGTCACCCATAGTAAACCCAGTATTTTCTTCTGGTAATTCATACGATTCCTCTTCGACAGGTTCAGGTTTAGCTTCTTCAGGTTTTTCTTCTAAAGCTTTAATTGAAAGAGCCACCCGATGATCATCGGGATGTACTTCCAAAACTTTCACCTGTACTTGATCGCCTTCGTGTAAAATTTCATGCGGTGTCGCAATATGTTTATGTGAAATTTGAGAAATATGAACTAATCCTTCAACTCCAGGGAAAATTTCAACAAATGCACCAAAACTCGTCAAACGTTTCACTGTTCCTTCAAGCACAGAACCCGGTGCCGCTTTTTCTTCAATGTCTGTCCAAGGTCCAGGTAAGTTTGCTTTAATTGATAATGAAATACGCTCTTTTTCTGGATCAACGGATAATACTTGTACTTCCACTTCATCGCCAACGCTTAATACATCCGCAGGTTTTGCCACATGACTATGAGAAATCTCTGAAACGTGGACCAAACCATCAATTCCACCAAGATCAATGAACGCACCAAAATCTGTCAAACGAGCAACTTGTCCCTTGATTACTTGACCTTCATATAACTCTGCTAAAATTTCTTTTTTCTTCTCAGCTTTTTCAGCTTCAACAACTGCTTTATGCGATAAAATCAAACGATTCTCAGAAGGTTCAATTTCAATAATTTTGAATTTTAAAGTTTTCCCAGTATAAACTGAAAAATCATCAACAAAATGATCATCAATCATTGATGCTGGTACAAAACCACGTACGCCTACATCAACAACCAAACCACCCTTAACGCTGCTAGTTACCGGCGCTTCGATAATTTTTCCATCTTGGAAATCTTTCTCGATATCTTCCCAAACTTTCTTCGCATCTAAGCGTCGTTTAGAAAGAAGATAACTACCATTTTCTTTGTCTTTTCCGATAGAAGAGATAACGACTAAATCAAGAATATCGCCAACCTTGACTTCTTCATTGATATCTTCAACAGGTAATGTTGAAAGCTCTTTCGCAGGAACTACACCTTCTACTCCCGCACCTTCAATACCAACGATAACTTGTTTATCTTCTAAGGCGAGCACCTCACCCTTAACAATATCGCCAACTTGAACTTCATGCACACTTTCCATTGCTGCTTCCATGGAAACATTTTCGTTGTCCATCGAATTTTGTTCTAAATCTGTCATGTCGTTTGTCCTCCTTACCAACAATTCTGTGTAAAATACACTACATGTTCTATTTTAGATTAATCCACATGAAAAATAAAGCGATTTCTTCTTTTTTTCTAAAAAAATGAAAGAAATTCGCTTTATTTATCGATTTTATCCAAAAATTAGAAACCTTTTGAGCATACAACCTTCTTAATCTTCGTTACTACCTGTTCAATAGACATTCCAGTTGTATCTACTAATTCGGCATCTGAAGCTTGAACAAGCGGCGAAACCTCTCGATGTGAATCCAGATAATCTCGCTTTGCAATAGCCTCCTTAATTGACTCGAAATCCATCACAATTCCTTTTTCTTGATTCTCTTTATAACGACGTTGAGCACGCTCTTCAACACTTGCCACTAAAAATATTTTTACTTCTGCCTGTGGTAAAACCGTTGTTCCGATATCGCGGCCATCCATTACAATACCACCGGCATTTGCCAATTGACGTTGAGCCGCCACTAATTCCTCTCGAACTTTCCCGTGCGCAGAAACTTCCGAAACCGCAGCCGTTACATCAGGCTGTCGAATTGCTTGGGTAATTTCTTCATTGTCAGCAAACACTAGTTGGCCATGTACAGATTGTTTAAAAGTAATCGGATATTTTTGGGTCAATGCGGCTAAGGCTGCTTCATCTGAGAAGCTCACTTGATGTTTGATAGCTAAAAAAGTAATAGCACGGTACATCGCACCCGTATCAACATAAATAAAATTGAAGTCGCTCGCCAAAATTTTTGCCACTGTGCTTTTCCCCGAGGATGCTGGTCCGTCAATTGCAATTGAAATTTTTTCCATGTTCTGCCTCTTTTCAATAAATAAGCCGTAATCGATAACGATTACGGCAAGGTATTCAAATTATTTAACACGCACTTGTTGGCCTGGGTCAAAATAGAAATTGCTTCTATCCATCCCATTAAGCCTTAAGAATTCATCTACGCTTAAGCCATAACGCCCAGCGATTTGTTGAGGGCCTTCACCAGATTGAACAGTGCCATATTGTGCATTAGCATCGTCTGTTGTGCTTGAAGATGGTGTCGTTTGTTGTGCAGCTGCAGCAGATCGAGATGCTTCTGCTTGTGCGGCTTGTGCGGCTGCTTGAGAGTCCGCAGCAGCCTGCTGATCAGCGGCTTGTTGTTGCTGTTGTTGATTCACTTCTGACTCTGTCGATGAAGTGCTTTCTTCAGTGCTGCTTTCTTTAGTGCTGGATTTTTCCGTTGAAGATACCTTTGATACTTGTGTGGTACTCTCGGGAGAGGCTGCTGGCTTATCATTTCCACGAGTAATCCAGAAAAAAGCACCAGCTGGAATCAAAATAAGGGCTAACAATAATGCGACTAGAATCGTTAAGAATTTTGTATTTCCGCCACCTTTATTACCACCACCACTACGACGAGACTGGCTACGTGAATAAGTTTCTTCTTCACTATCAGATTCGTAAATATGTTGATCCCACGGTTCATTATTCGTATCGTTATAGCGATCTTTTCTACTCAATTTCTCTAACCTCCTAAATGCTATCGCCATGTATTATACCATAGCTCTTGAAAAAGTGGCGCCACTTTTCAATCTTTCTTAGCATTTTTAAAAATTTTTTGAATTATCATTTGCCATGAGAGAGCCTTATCAATAATTTCACGTTCACTCGTTATGATGGATAAAACAGCGCCATCATTATCGCAACATTTTGGATTTTTATCACGTAAAGTTTCATCAAAATAAGACACCAAAAATTTGCGACGACAGTCTGATGTTTTAATATAGTCAAGCATCTTTTGTAACTGCATCTTTTTTGTTGTTCCACGGTGACTCAATAGATTTAATAATCGTGATTCTTCGTTAGGAAAAAACTGTTCCCATTTTTTTATCAATGGATCTTCGAAGGTAAGATCTTTTATTTTTTGCTTTATTTCAAATAGTTTCTTTGATTGATTGGTCTGCTCTTGTAAAAAATGATGGATATATTCATCGCCTTCTTCATAAAGTAGTACTGCTTGGCTCGGTCGACCATCCCTTCCAGCTCGCCCTACTTCTTGCAAGTAATTCTCTGGTGAATCCGGCAAATCGTAATGAATGACAAACCGAATGTTGTCTTTGTTAATCCCCATTCCAAAAGCATTCGTTGCAATTAGCAATTGCAAATCACCAGTTAAAAACTGCTGCTGCAGAACTCTTCTCTCTTGTCCGCTAAGACCACCATGATAATACGCAACAGCATGCTTCTTTTTGAGAACTTGATAAAGTTCTTCCACTTTCTTTCTAGTAGCACAATAAATAATGCCTGATCCGTCTAATGATTTCACTAATTCCAGTAGTTTCTTAAGTTTATCTTCTTGATAGACAAAATAACTGATATTTGGTCGGTCCACAGAATAGATAAATTCCTGAGCTTTATTGCCAAATAATAATCGTTGAATGTCTTCTCGAACCGCTTTAGTAGCAGTTGCCGTCAAAGCTAAAACCAATGAGCCCCCTACAAATTTTATTCCGTCGGTCAATTTCAGGTATTCTGGTCGGAAATCAATTCCCCATTGCGAAATACAATGGGCTTCATCAACTACAACTAAAGAGATTTTCATTCTCTGTAGTGTTTCTTGAACACGAGATGATAAAAACATTTCTGGACTCATAAAGATAAATTTATACTTATGTGCCTCATTTAATATCCATTGCTTTTCCCACGATGATAATAAACTATTTAAAGCTACTACACGCTTTTCTCCCAAACGTTGTAATTGTGTTACTTGGTCTTCCATTAAAGAAATCAAAGGAGAAATTATTATTACAGTCCCATCAAGCAAGTAGCCTGGTAATTGATAGCATAAAGACTTCCCAGATCCTGTCGGCAGCATTCCCAATACCGATTTACCTGATAAGAGCGTCTCAATAATGTCCTGTTGTCCAGGACGAAAATGGTCATAATGAAATTTAGTTTTTAACAACTCTGTTAGTTCCATCTCTTTCTCCTCAAATAATAAACTTGAGACAGTCTAAAATTTAAATAGGGAGTCTCATAATCTTGATAACGCGCATTAATCACTTGGCTATCATCAAGAGTATTAAATTCAATTATTTCAAATCTTTCAAAAGGAAATCCTTTATCCATTAGTGCCCATTCGATAAAATGATCATTAATAGTTCCTTGTTTTAAATGACGTAAAGACAGAATTTCATTTATCGTTTTGTCTGCTAAAAAGAATTCCTTTGTTTTCAGCATACTTTGATTGATATTTAATTGATCTAAACTCGACAATAACCTCAACAATTCTCCATCATTGATCTGCGCCAAAAACAGATCAATCGCATTTTGACGATAAAGTACATTCCATGGCTCTCTCTGCCATTTTTCTGGTAGGAGTTGAAAAGAAGTTTTTCCTTGAAAACCGAAACCGGAAAATTGATTTGCTAAAAAATCGGCCTGTTCTTGCGGCAATTTTTGAAAAACCATTACTAATTCATTTTGGAATTGTCCAGCTAAATCTGGCTTTGAATGCGCCAACCATTTTTTCATTTCTTGCAAATAGTAGGGCCGATTCTCAATAGGAAGATAGTCTCTTTTATTAAATGATAGATGGCTGATAACCTGAACTGCGAAAAGGAGCAATTGCCATGAATTTTCTCGCATTCGACCGTAACGAAGATTGTTTAATCCATCTAATTCAAAAGAAGCTTCGGATAATTTCTTTTTCCCTTTTGTTGTTAATTCACCATAACCGTCTTCAACTGAAATCAGTTGGTGGTCAATCAACTGCCCCAGTTCTTTTTGAAATTTGTCCTCTTTAAAACTTGGGAACGCACCTAAATAAGCCAAATTTCCATAAAAAAAACCATGAAGCAAAACTGAACTAGTTCTTTTACCTGTTAATAAATGATATAACGTAGAGGTTCTTAACTTGTAGCCAGTCTGAAATAACGTTAAAATAAATAAAGTCATAGTAAAATCTCCTGTGGAAGGTGAAAAAAATGAAATGCGAAATCATTCCTGACCGTTGTATCGCTTGTGGTTTATGTCAAACGATCGCGCCAGAAATTTTTGATTATACAGATGATGGTCTTGTCCTTTTTATCGGCGAACCAGGGAGGAATCACGAGTTTATTCCCGCAGATCAACAATCTGCAGTCATTCAGTCCGCCAAGCGATGCCCATCTCATGCTATCCTATATCAGAATTCATAATAACATATATCAGCAAAAAAAATCTCAGACACTTAGTCTGAGATTTTTGCTTTCATAAAACAGTTACACTGAATGATGTTGAGAAGTTAACGTTTTTTTCGACAACCAAGGCAATAATTTTGCGTGTAATACTAAGAAAACTCCACTGACAATTACTCCTTTGAGTATATTAAACGGAACGATGCCTACAAGAATATAACGACCTAGACCCATACCTAGCATTTGACCAGCAGAGAGCCCAAAAGCTTTTAAGTAAAGAGGGGTGATAACAAAATAATTCGCAATACTCATAAATACTGTCATTGCTAAAATTCCTAATCCAAGACCCAACACTCGTTTTGAAGTTGTTTTTTTCCTAAACATTAAGAAAATTGGCAATGTATACAAAGTTGATGCAAAGAAGCTAGCAAAATCACCAATCATGTTATCTATAGAAAAACCGCTCATAGTTAAGTGGAGCAGCGATCGAATAAATGCAGTTGCAATACCCGTTAAGGGACCGAAGATAAACATATTAATTAATACTGGTATATCACTAAAATCAAACTTTAAAAAGGGAAACATTGGAATAATCGGAAAAGCAATAAATTGTAAAATCAATCCCATTGCTGCTGCCACTGCTACTGCTGTCATTTTTTGTAATCGTAAGTTCTTCATGTGAAATCCTCCATTTTGGAATCATCTTCAACGAACTATTTGAGTGCTATTTTTCGCAAAAAAACTCTATGCTTCAGAAAAGCATAGAGTTACTTGAATTCAGACTCACTCAAATAAGCTCTATCTTCTTTATCCAGACTGTACTGTCGGTATCGGAATTACACCGATTCGGCTGCTTGCGCAGTTCGCGGACTATTACCGCCGGTCGGGATTTTCACCCTGCCCCTGAAGAC
>Ga0153985_1000029_pt1 | contig 43455 bp, 40 predicted proteins | sample TSGA069MetaG_FD_104715 | JGI IMG/M metagenome (GOLD analysis project Ga0153985, IMG submission 104715) | Attine ant fungus gardens microbial communities from Georgia, USA - TSGA069 MetaG | ecosystem: Host-associated > Fungi > Mycelium > Unclassified | place: USA: Georgia, Alexander Wildlife...
GACGAGTTGAAGAATCATGTCTTTTCTTTCTTGACTGTACTTTTTCATTTGGCGAACTTCCTTTCGTTCGAGGTTATTATAGTCCTCTCCCAAAATGTGTCCACTAAATCATCCTAACACCATAATAACAATAAATGGCAAGGGTACGTAAATGAAGCAGCTGTAACAAAAGCGAGTAATCGTGGAGGTATATGGCATGGTACAAATGAGTACGTAACAGTGACGAAAGATTATTATCAAACGTACAACGACTTCAATTTTAATGTGCGTGGAAAAACTAAGAGCATGATAAATAAAACATACCATTTACAAGGTTGGTACTACCATGTAAATGGGAATAAATATTGTTCATTATATGATAATAACAATAAATGGCAGGGGTATGTAAATGAGGCAGCTGTAACAATAGCGAGTAATCGTGGAGGTATATGGCATGGTACAAATGAGTACGTAACAGTGACGAAAGATTATTATCAAACGTATAATGATTTTAATTTTAATATGCGTGGAAAAACCAAAAGTATGATAAATAAAACATATCATTTGCAAGGTTGGCACTATCATGTGAATGGGAATAAGTATTATTCACTATATGATAATAACAATAAGTGGCAGGGATATGTGAACGAATTGGCTGTAGCTAAAACAGGTGGGCCTCAAGGAAATGCAATTTCTATAAACAAATCAGTTGTCGTAATTAAGAGCGGCTACTCTATTTGGAACAATTTCAGTTGGAAAGAAAAAACTCGAACCAATTCATTGATCAATAAGACTTACCAAGTTAAGTGGTATTACAAACACATGAATGGATCGACATACTATTCATTGTATGATTCCACTGGAAAATGGTTTGGTTATGTTAATAGTGGGGCTGTGAGAGAGCGCCGTGGAGCGGCTCAATATATGGGAACGACACGTCAGCGTGTAGTGAGTGAATTAACCGCACATCAGAATGACCGATTCTACCTTAGTACACCATATCGTGGGTTGTCTTCAAATAATCCTGAGCCTTTTTTAAGTCCTTACGGCGCACCTAATGGTCACGGACCAGGAATGAACTGTACAGGATTTGTTGCATGTGTTATGCGCAGGAGTGGTGGTAATCTAAATCATATTTCTGGGATTACGCAAGGATGGGGCAGCTATGCAAATGCCTATAATTGGCGAGATGCACTAATGCGCAACACGGAATATTACACCTTTAGCTCAGTGGATGCTTTATTAAAAAGCGGTAAGGCTCAAAAGGGTGATATTATTTATTTCGATCCCGTATGGACGGATATCAATTATGATTGTCATATTGGAATCTTTTGGGGAAATCGTTCAAATGAAAATAGAATATGGCATCAGGTGTTAGCAGGGAATATGCAGTCGCATATTTTTTCAGGAACCCGTTTTTCAAAGATTTATCTATTTCCACAAGATTAGAATGCAAGAATATGCAGATAAATTATAAATTTTTTGTTTAAAAATGATAAAGTAGTTTATGTACTGGTAAAAGGCAGAAAGCGATAAAATCAATTGATTTTACTGCTTTCTGTTCTTTTCTTTTTTATTACTTTTCTTAGGAAAGCTACTTTTTTTTTTGCCTGTATGGTAAGATGTGTAATGGATTATTTCGTGGATTAGGAGTGTTTATATGAATAAAAGTGGCGAATGGGGCGCCGCCCGTCGATTTTTTATAATTTTGATGGACGTGGTCGCTTATATTTTTTCTGTCTATTTTAGTTTTTGGTTAAAATTTGGCGGAACCATTCCAACAAGAAACTTTCAAACGTTTGAAAGTTCTGCATTATTTATTTCAGTTTTCTTCATTATATTGAATGTTTTACTTGGGACGTACGTGTTCTATAATCGAATTGTCAGCGATATTGTTTTTGTGACTGTTATCGGACAATTTTTAATGTCGCTAGGTATTATGATTATTACTTTTGCTGGACGATGGTTTGCATTTCCTAGAACAGTCATTTTACTTTCCTTCTTATTAGGAACTGTTTTACTAATCATTTATCGTACGATCATTTATAAAGCCTATATGAAGTTAAGCTCGGATAAAAAAGTAACGATACTTGGAATTGAGAAAGATGTCGCTCCGGCAATTCAAAACTTCAGTTCACAAAAAAATAATAAACATAAAGTTCAGTCAGTTGTTTTAGATCATTTTTATGATAACTTAGCTGAAATTATTGACGACGTAGACATTGTCTATTTAGCATCAGAGATTGATGAATCTGAAAAGATCAGGGTCTATCAACTCGTTACTAAGAAAGAAAAGAAATTATTCTTAAACACAACCTTTGAAAACTTAGTAACGATCAATCCCAATATTATGAATTTTGAAGATGAGAGCATTATTGAATCATCCGGATTTAGAATTCCTTCAGAAGATGCGATGCTTAAACGTCTTTTTGATATCGTAGTATCGTTGGTTTTATTGGTGATTGCGTCACCTTTCATGTTAACTACCGCGATTTTAGTGAAAGTAACCTCTCCTGGACCGATTATTTATAAACAGATCCGGATTACACAAAAACAAAGAGAATTTCCAATTTACAAATTCCGTTCTATGAGTGCAACAGCTGAGTCTAAGTCAGGTCCAGTTTTAGCGAAAAGTAATGATGCACGGGTCACACCAGTTGGTAAATTCATTCGAGCGGTTCGTTTTGATGAGTTACCCCAATTAATCAATGTATTAAAGGGCGATATGTCGATTATTGGGCCACGTCCTGAGCGACCTTTCTTTGTTGAGCAGTTCAATCAAGAAAATCCTTACTATTATTTGCGACATAATGTTCGTGCTGGAATTACTGGATATGCACAGGTTTATGGGAAATACGCTTCTGATTATAATAGTAAGTTAAAGTTTGATTTGTTGTATATCAAGAAATATTCTTTCATGTTAGATTTAAAAATCTTGTTACAAACGATCAAGATTCTATTTGATAAAGTTTCTTCGCAAGGTTTAGAAGAAGATGAAATATGTACATCGTTAGATAAAATGGATTTTCCTAAAGAGAAAATTCTTCAATAGTTTGGGGTGAAAGAATGTCTACACCAAAATTTAGTATTATTATTCCAATCTATAACGCTGAGGTAAGTATTACTAAAACAATTAAGGTTTTAAAAGAATTTGATAATGCCAACTTTGAAATACTATTAGTCAACGATGGATCAACTGATAGCACGGAGAAAGTAGTAAACGATAGTATTGGTGAGGATCCTAGATTTCATCTGTTTACTAAAAAAAATGAAGGCCCAGGTTTGGCCAGAAACTATGGTATTGAGCGTGCAAGGGGAGACTATCTTCTGTTCTTTGATGCAGATGATTATCCTGAAAAAACAATACTAAATGACTATGCATTGATTATTTCTAATAATCCTAGATTAGATTTGATTGTCAGCTCTTTTATCTTTAGAACAATGAATCAGGAAAAAGTTGCTGACGAAAAGGAATATTTAGTAACTGAACATATTTATGATGACAATGAAGAATTTTTATCTGATATGTATGAACTAATGAATAAACAGCTGATGTATGTTGTATGGAATAAATGTTACAGAAGAGATCTTATTATTAAGAATAAGATTCGTTTTAAAGACTATCGTAGTTGTGAAGATCGGATTTTTAATCTGGACTATTATAAGCACTGTTCTCTAGTTGTTATGAACCCTAAAGTTGAGTATGTTTATGAATTTGTTGGAGGACAAGGGATTACTAATCAGTATAATCAAGAGAAGTTCGCTACTTTTAAAGAATTCTATGAACGAGGTAACGCCATTACTAATAACGAAATCAGGGAAGGCATGGCAGCCTTACTACTTAAAGGAACGACATCGGTAATTTTTTCTATTTTAGAAACAGAAAAAATTACTAGAAAACAAAAAAAAATCGAAATTGATTCAATATTGAATGACACATCGATTGTGGAGGCAAAACAATATGCCATAACTGATACTACAACAAAAAAAATTACTAAACTACTTTTTAATATGCCAAGACCATTACTTCTGTTAGTACTTAATGCTGGAACTTTTGTAGAAACAAAGATGCCTGGGGTAATGGCTTTGTTAAAAAGAAAATATTAGAGGGGATTAACGATGAAACGAGTACTACATTTTCAAGGCCGCATGGGTTTAGGCGGTGCTGAATCATTTATGATGAATCTTTATCGGAAAATTGATCGTGACAAATTCCAATTTGACTTTTTGATTTATGAAGATTTTCAGGATGTTCAAGACTACCACAGTGAAATTAAAAAAATGGGCGGGAGAATTTTTGTTGTAGCGAATCCTAAGAAAAATATTTTGAAATATTTGATTCAAGTAAATCGATTATTAAAAAAAGAGAAATTTGAAATTGCACATAATGAAGTTTATTTTGGTGGGGGCATCAATTTATGGCTTGCAAAAAAAAATGGTATTAAACAGCGTATCGCACACAGTCATGCTACTGAAGATGGAAAGTCTAGATACTTTGTGATGGATCTTTTACGATGCTTTTTAAGCAACTTACTCCTATCAAACGCAACAGATTTTCTAGCTGTTAGCCGAGAAGCGGGTGAAAGTTTATTTAAAGGGCATTCATTTAAAATAGTACACAATGGGATTGATTTAAGTTTATATGAGAGGCAGATTTCAGAACAAATTCATTTGAGAAATGAACTGGAAATTCCTTTAGATTCATTTGTAATTGGAAATATTGGCAGATTGGAAAAACAAAAAAATCAAAAATATTTGTTGGATATTTTTGTAACTCTATTAAAGAGGCAACCTAACTCGTATTTAGTATTAATCGGCGAAGGTTCATTAAGAAGAGAGCTTGAACAAAAAATACTAGAGTTAGATATTGGCAAAAATACGAAAATGCTTGGGGAAAGAAATGATATCCCAGACTTGCTGTCAATTATGAATGTTTTTGTGATGCCATCACTATATGAGGGTTTACCAATGGTTGGTCTTGAGGCACAAGCCGCTGGTTTGAAACTTGTTTTAGCCGATACGATTTCTAAAGATATCAAAGTTACTAAAAATGTTCACTTTATTTCTCTAAATAGAACTAGGGAACAATGGGTGGAGAATATAATACAAAAACCTTATGAAAATATTATGACGGAAGAGTTACAGAGTTATGATGTTTCATATACAGCCAATCAAATGGAAAAAATATATAATCATAACGATGAGGGGTAGCATAATGACTGAAAAAGTTTTGAGTCTAGATGAAATACATGAAGGGTTATTGGAACTGCTGGGCGAGTTTAACAGATTATGTAAAAAATTAGACATCGATTATTTTCTTTCGGGAGGCTCATTGATCGGAGCAATGAGACATAAAGGTTTTATTCCTTGGGACGATGACTTAGATATTATGATGTTACGCTCAGACTATGACAAACTTATAAATAATATTGATCAACTGGATTCTAAATACAGGTTAAATTGTCTAGAAGTTATGAATGGTTGGGAATATCCTTTTGCTAAAATTGATTTGCCTGCTACATATATTGATGATGAATACAGAGAAGTTCAGCATGGTCTATTTATTGATATTTTTCCGATTGATAAATTGCCGGATGATCTAGAAGAACAAAAGAAGCTGGCTAGAAAAGTAAAAATTTTGGACTTGTTTCGTGGAGCTGGTACGAAAAAGAAATATCGTCCTGCTGAGAAGATGAAATTTCTTAAGAATGTTATTAAACCATATGCAAACTTCCGTGGCCCCAATTATTTCGCCCAAAAAATTGATTTATTAGCCAGAAAAATAAACAATGAGAATAAATCATCAGATACTATTGGGGTAATGGTTGTTTCTACTCATGGAACAAAAGAATTTTTATCAGGAGAGGCCTTTTCTGAGGCTATTGAGGTGCCCTTTGAAAATACTAGTTCCTTCATACCCCTTGGACATAAGGAATATTTACATAATCTTTATGGTGATTACATGCAAATGCCTCCTAAAGAACAACAAACACCCGGTCATTACAAAATATTAATGAAAATTGATGGATAAAAGTGGTGGATCAAGATGAATGAAAAATTGAGTGTGTCTGTCGTTATGCCTACTTATAATGGGGAAAAAAATATCATAGAGCAACTAGAAACTATACGTTTACAGACTTATCCAATCAAAGAGGTCATCATGAATGATGATGGATCTACTGATAATACTGTTTCTATAGTAAAAAAATATATAGAGGACAATAATTTAGTGAATTGGAAAATTATAGAGAATGAAAAAAATTTTGGATGGCGAATAAACTTCTTTCGTTTGCTTGATATGGCGCATGGAGATATCATTTTTACTTCTGATCAAGATGACATTTGGTATATTAATAAATTAGAACGGATGAGTTCCATATTTCAAAATCCAGATGTCAACGTCCTGGTCAGTGATTATGATGAGTTAGTTGAGCCGGGTGGGGTATCTTATCCTTGTAGTGAACGGATAATTAAGAATGTCGATAGTAGAGGAAATGTTCATTTTACCAAAAAAAATGTGTATTTGAATCGACCAGGTTGGGTATATGGTTTGCGTAGAAGCTTTTTACCGGAAGTTAACCTCTATAAAGAAAATGCCATCGTTCCTGTTCATGATATTACGATGTGGTCTACTTCTGTTCTATCGGATAGCTTATACTACATAAATGAGGCAACAGGGAAATGGCGAAAGCATGGGAAAAGTGCCATAAGAGGTGAAAATGCTGTTGATGAGACAAAAGGATGTTTTGACATTCGTTTAAGTAAATTGAGACGTTTAAAAGAAGTTACACAATCTGACATCAATTATTTAAATAAGACTAAAAAAACAATTCGTAACAAAAAGAATAAGTTAGAAACGTTACAAAAGTTGATAAATGAATATGATAAACGAATTGAGATCATTGAAAAGGCAAGTATATCAAAACTGATAACTAATCTATTTTCGTATACTGCAATTCATCCAGTATTAGCTGATATATTATTTCTAATTAAAAATAGAAAGTAAAAGGAGTGTTTTTATATGAGTACAGCAATTATTATTGCCGGTGGTGTTGGAAAACGAATGGGGCAGGATATTCCCAAACAATTTATTATTATTGAGGGGAAACCTATTATTATATATACACTCGAATCTTTTCAGAGTCATCCGCAAATTGATCAAATTTTAGTTGTATGTAAATCAGGGTGGGAAGAAACTCTTTGGGCGTATGTAAATGAATATAAAATTAGTAAAGTTAAATGGATAATAGCAGGAGGTAGTAAAGGACAGGAATCTATTAATAACGGTGTTCAGTTTTTGAAAGAACATTGCTCTGAAAATGAGACCATAATTATTCACGATGGAATCAGACCGTTAGTTGATGAGTTGGTTTTATCTGATGTAATTGTAAAATGCAATCAATATGGCAACGGTGTTACTTCCTTGCCATATAATGAACAAATTTTTATAAAAGAAACTGAGGAAACTACAAAACAATATGTTGATCGTAATACTTTAAGGCGAGTATCAACACCGCAAGCCTATAAATTTGGAAGGCTATTATGGGCATATAATAAGGCAGTTGTTGAAAATATTGGAATGAGCGATTCATCTTATACTAACACGATGATGGTAGATTTAGGTGAAACTTTACATTTTGCAGCGGGCTCTGATAAAAATATAAAGTTAACTACAGTTGAAGATTTAGAATTGTTTAAGGCTTACTTAAGAATGAAGCAATAAGGAGTGATGGGATTGTGATAGAAAATGATACTTATTTAGCTGACATTAATAAAGTAAGCAATCTTGATTATGATTGGTCAAAAATAGATGGACATTCTTTTTTAATCATCGGAGCTACGGGAATGATTGGGTCGTGCATGATTGACGTGTTGATGTATAGAAATAGAAGAATGAAATCAAATATTACTATTTATGCCATGGGGCGCAATCAAGATCGATTGGTAGAACGATTTTCTGGATATACCTCAAATAGAGAGTTGATTTTTTTGGAAGGAGATATAACAGAATCTATTTCTGATAAAATTGATATAGATTATATAATAAATGGAGCTAGTAATACACATCCCAAAGCGTATTCATCAGACCCAGTCGGCACGATTATGACTAATATTAAGGGAACTGAGAATGTATTGAAGCATGCAGTGAGTAGTAAAGCTAAGCGTTGCCTTTTTTTATCTACAGTGGAAGTCTACGGTGAAAATCGTGGAGATGTCGAAATGTTTGATGAAGAATATTGTGGATACATTAATTGCAATACCTTGCGCGCTGGATATCCTGAAGGAAAACGAGTAAGTGAGTCGTTGTGTCAAGCTTATATAGAAAAATATGATGTAGACGTTGTTATCCCTAGAATTGCTCGAACGTTTGGTCCCACTATGTTACTTGGAGACTCGAAGGCATCCTCTCAATTTATTATGAATGCTGTTCGGGATGAAGATATTGTCTTGAAGAGTGAAGGAAACCAGTACTATTCTTACGCTTATGTTTTAGATATTGCGTCGAGCTTATTGTTTCTCCTTATTTATGGTGAAAGAGGAGAAGCGTATAATATTTCTTCGGAACAATACAATGTTCATTTAAAATATTTTGCAAAAAAAATAGCGAGCCTTGTAAACAAGCAGGTTATTTACAAGCTGCCAGATGCTACCGAAACAAAGGGATTTTCGAAAGCAAGTACAGCTGTTATGGATAGTGGAAAATTATCGAAATTGGGCTGGACACCCCAATTCAATTTTGACGAGGCAATTAGTCACACAGTTAAGATTCTGAAAAAAGAAATTAAGAAACCATAATTCTTAAATACGAGAATTTCTTGGTGTTCTTGGAGGCATCCTGATGGAAAAAAAAATCAATGATAAAAATAGAATTGTTGGAATATATATATTAATCTTGTATTCAATTAGCTTACTTAGATCTATTGGGGAGTGGAGTTTAATACCGACTTCTATAGATTCAGCAATTTTTGCTGTTTCAGGATTAGTTGGTGGGTTTATAATGCTTCATGAAATATACGAATTATTGATAAAAAAGAAGCCACTCAAATTTGATATCTCATTGTTCAGCTTTTTGATAATTTTTGGAATAACAATAATTTTAAATAGACAGTTTGCTTTTGCTGCAAATATCAAAAATTTTTGTTGGGAAGCTTTGTTTCTTTTAGTTATATATGAATTTTCAAAAAAGAATGCTTTGAAAGAGAATTTCTTTTTATGGTTTCAAACTATATTAGTAACTTTTTCCTTGATAATGTCAACAATCTCATTGTGGATGTTTTTTGTAGGATATTCATTCATTTCAAGAATTGAAGGAAAAACTAATCCTTTGAGGATTGGTTTTGTGGAAAATCGGCTTTTTGGAGCTTACGCTGATCCAAACTATTCGGGAGTTATGGCAGCTGTTTCTATAATAGTTTCTTTTTATCTTTTTAGGAATATTACTAAATCTTTAGTATTTAAAATTATTCTTATTTTAAATATTATTATTCAGATAAGTTTTATAGGACTCTCTGGTTCAAGAAATGCTCTGATTGTTCTAACAGTGATGGTTACAGCATTATCATTTTTCACTGTGTTTAGGAAATTAACTAGCACTAACAAGTTGAAAAGAACTTTACGCTCATTTACAGTTGCCATTTTAATGGGGGTTATTTGTTTTGGATTTGTAGAAAGCAGTAAAAGTTTTTTGAGTTACGTACCAAAGTATGTTTCTCCGCACATTAGTCAAAAGCAATCTAAAAAGAGTATAAAGGACTACGAACAAAATGACATGGAAGTAAATCTGGATAGGGAGGATGTTGAACGAAGTGGTGATATTTCTAATATGCGCTTCACATTATGGAAAAGTGGGATCGAAATATTTAAAACCACTCCACTTTTTGGTGTAGGACCTAAATCGATTCATGATTATGCGCAAAAATACGTTCCAGACACTTATCTTGCTAAAAGTAACTTGGCTGTACATAATGCCTATCTTAATGTATTAGTATGTACTGGATTATTTGGGGCTATATGTGTTCTAATTTTTCTATTAAAGTCATTGGTAGGGGTCTTAAAACACGTTTTTTCTGTAAGTCTATTAAACGCTCAGTTTATATACTCTGTTGTTGTAGTTTTCGGGATTGGAGTTTCGGGATTATTTCATAATGAGATATTCTTCATGGCAACTAGTTCACCATTGGTATTTTGGGTGTTTATAGGGCAAATGAATGGCACAATTACTCGATTGGAGGACAAAGAGAGTGAACTCCAAAGCTAAGGGTGTTATTAAGAATCTTTATTACACTGTTGCAGCAAATTTTGTGACCTTGTTGATTTCAGTATTGTTAAATTTGTTTGTCCCTAAGTTACTAGGTATAAAGGAATATAGTTATTGGCAGTTATATGTTTTTTATTCGTCATATGTTGGTTTTTTGCATCTGGGTTGGATAGATGGTATTTATTTAAAAATTGGCGGAGAAGAGTATAATAATCTGAACAAAGCTAAACTAGGATCTCAGTATTGGTACCTAGGCTTATTTGAACTTATCCTAGCTGTAGTAGTTGGTGCTTATGCATTTTTGTTCTTGCCAACATCAAACAAATCTTTAATACTAATATTAACTGCAGTTGTTGCGGTGATTACAATCGCAAAGCAGTTTATCCAGTATATTTTACAGTCTACAAATAGAATTAGAGAATATGCCCATTTATCAAGAAGTGATCGCTATTTATATATTTTTTTCTTAGCTGTCTATTTTATTTTTGGTGGTAGAAACTTTTTCTGGTTGATTATTTTAGACATTATTTCTAAATTGCTCGTAACTTTTTGGGGAATGTATCAAATAAAAGATATGCTCTTTAGTCAATTGGTCCCCTTAAGAGATGTATGGTCAGAGATTTTGGATAATATAAACATCGGTAGCAAATTGATGTTAAGTAATATCGCGAGTATGTTGATAATTGGTACTATTCGATTTTTTGTTCAAAATCGTTGGTCTATAGAAGCTTTTGGTAAGCTTTCTTTCACGTTAAGTATTTCCAATATGTTTTTAACATTTATTAATGCTATTGGTGTTGTAATGTTTCCATTACTTAGAAGAACAGATAATAATCGATTATCAAGGTTATTTATAACGTTAAGAACATTGTTTGTTCCAATAACTTACTCCTTCTTACTTTTTTACGTACCAGTTAAAATAATATTAGAAGCATGGTTACCTCAGTATTCGGTAAGTTTAATGTATATGGGAATTTTGTTTCCAATGGTTGTTTATGAAGGAAGAATGTCCCTGCTTATAAATACTTATTTGAAAGCTTTACGAAAAGAAAAAACAATACTATTTGTAAATATTATAACTCTCATTATTTCTATTTTTGCAGGAGCTATCACTGTATATTTATTTGAAAATTTACTTTTATCCGTGGGGTTGATAATCTTTTGCCTAGCAATTAGATGTAACTTGGCTGAATACCTACTAAGTAAAAGTTTACAAATTAAGTTAAATACCAAAACAGCTCAAGAGACCATTTTGAGTTTCATTTTCATTTTAAGCAATTTAATAGTTTCTAATAGTTGGATTAGTTTTATTATCTATGCTATCTCTTTTAGTTTATTTATATTAATCAATATTAAGTCCATAAAAGAATCATTTAGTATTTTTTATCAATTAATGAAATCGTAAATTATGGGAGTGAGAAAATGAGTAGTTATTTAATCACTGGCGGCGCCGGATTCATCGGATCTACATTAGCAAATCATCTATCTAAAGAAAATTCAGTAATCGTAATTGACGATCTATCTATGGGAAAAGAAGAAAACTTGACTAAGGGTTCAAACCTCAAATTTATTAATGGTTCTGTCACTGACGAAAAACTAATGGAAGACATTCTTTCTAACAATAAATTTGACTACATTTTTCATCTAGCAGCAATCGCTAGTGTAGCGGATTCAGTTGAACGACCAGTTGAAACGCACCGAATTAACTTTGAGAGTGTTTTGATATTGTTAGAATTAATCAGAAAATACCAAAAAGATTTGAAGCGCTTGGTTTTCAGTTCATCAGCAGCAGTATACGGAGATGAGCCAACATTACCTAAGAAAGAAGAATCAATCATTCGGCCGTTGACGCCATATGCGATTGATAAATTTGCGGCAGAGCAATATGTGCTGGATTACAATCATCTTTACGGGATAAATACGAGCGCGGTACGTTTTTTTAATGTGTATGGACCAAATCAGAATCCTGAATCTCCGTACAGTGGAGTGATTTCGATTTTAGTTGATCGTTACAAGAGAATGCAACGAGGAGAAGAAGGAGCGTTTACGCTGTTTGGCGACGGCTCACAATCTCGTGATTTCGTTTTTATTGAGGATGTCATTCAAGCACTCTTACTTGTAGCTAACAAAGAAGAAGCTTTAGGAAAGCAATTTAATGTTGGTTCAGGGAAGGCTATTTCATTGATTGAATTGATTAAAGTAATTGATGATGCATTAGAGTTAAGCTTGCCTGTTAAGCACGAAGCTGAAAGAGAAGGAGATATTAAGGACTCTGTCGCTGATATTTCTAGATTGAAGGGTTTAGGCTATATACCTAATTTCAGTGTTCAAGAAGGCATGAAAAAATATTTAGCATCAGAAGATTTGATTTAAAAAAAAGTCGGAGTATACCCGACTTTTTTTGGTATTATGGTAGATAGTTGTGAAGTTAGGAGAGTACACATGAACAATGAAAAAATAGCAGTTCTCATTCCTTGCTATAACGAATCACTAACTATAAAAAAAGTGATTAACGATTTTCAAAGGGAGCTGCCTACAGCGAATATCTATGTCTATGACAATAATTCTACGGATAATACGTATGAAATTGCACTGAATGAAGGAGCAATTGTTAAGAAAGAACCGCGCCAAGGTAAAGGGAATGTTATTCGCCAAATGTTTTTTGATATTGAAGCAGATTACTATTTAATGGTTGATGGCGATGATACTTATCCAGCTGAAAATTCTCAGGAGCTAATTGCGGCACTAAGAGAAGGTAGAGCAGATATGGTGATCGGTGACCGATTATCGAATGGTACGTATTTTAATGAGAATAAACGAGCTTTTCATGATTTTGGAAATAATTTAGTTAAGAATTCGATCAATCGGTTATATCAAGCGAATATTAAGGATGTAATGACAGGTTATCGCGGCTTTAATCGAATGTTTGTAAAAAGTTTTCCGGTGATGAGCTCTGGTTTTCAGATTGAGACAGAATTTACTATCCATGCTTTAGACAAACGATTTAAGTTGATAGAGATTCCGATTGATTATCGTGACCGTCCAGAGGGCAGTGAATCAAAACTGGATACGTATTCTGACGGGATTAAGGTTATGCTGACGATTTTGAAAATGTTTAAAGATTATAAACCATTACTCTTTTTTTCAGTTTTCAGTGCAATTTTCTTTTTGTTAGGTCTTATTTTTGGTATTCCAGTAATCAATGAGTTTATTCGCACCGATTTTATTACGAAGGTACCATCTTCAATTCTGGCAACAGGGTTGATGGTATTTGCATTATTATTGCTTATTACTGGGTTAATTTTGGATACAGTTGTGACGAATACGAAAAAAGAATACGAACTAAATTTATATCGTTTATACGAAGAAGATAGTCAAAAGAAAAAAATATAATTTCCTTAACTAAATAAATTTTACATTTCACTCCTCTTTCATTTCATGTATAATGGTTTAAGTTATGACATGAAGTAAGGAGGAGTTGTTTTTGTCTGAGGATCAAAACCAACACTCGGAAGAAGGATCTTTTAAAGCACAGATCATGCGGGCTTTAGAAGAGGGCCGAAAAAATCGTGAAACAGAACCAACGAAAAAAACGAGCTCGACATCCGCTGGACCTTCGAAAATGAAAAAGGATGCTAGTGATGATGACGATTTGGCTTCGTCCTATGAGCGTTTATTTGGCAATAGACAAAAGAAAGAATCAACTGCCTCGGAGCAAAAGTCTAAGCCGATTGAAAAAAAAATGAAAAAAGAGGAACCGCCGAAAGAAGAAAAGACTTCGGAGAAAAAGGTCTCTGCTAATAACAAGTCTAAAGCAAAGTCTGCGGAACAAAAAGAAACGAAGAAGCCCGCAGCTGAGAAAAAGAAGACTATAAAGAAAGAACAAAAGAAAGAACAAAAGAAAGAACCTTCAGCGATTCAGGATAAAAAAACAACATCTCGTCATTCAAGTTTAAGAGAATCAACTAAAGCTGTTCCACCTAAAAAGGAGCCGAAAGCCGAGGTTGTAAAGGAACTCAAGCATGATGAGAATGTTGAAGAAGAACCATCGATTTTCCATCGTTTAGGTGAAAAATTTGATGAGCTTCGTCACATGGATGAGGAATTTGAAGGAGATTTAAGTGAGGAGAGCAACTTGAAACGAGCAGAACGTCGCAAAGAGGATCGAGTCGTCCGTAAAATTGTTTATATATTGACGATCGGTATTTTGATTGTCGCCGGTATTTTAGCTATCTCAGGGTACAATTATGTGAGTGCTGGATTAAAGCCACTAGATAAAAATGATAAGAAATTAGTACAAGTAGAGGTGCCAAGCGGTTCTTCTAATCGTCAAATCGGCGATATCTTAGAAGAAGGAGATGTCATCCGTGATGGCATGGTCTTTAACTTCTATACAAAATTCAAAAATTTGACGAATTTTCAAGCTGGTTATTATCAATTTTCACCAAATATGACTTTGGATCAAATTGGTAAGGAATTACAACAGGGCGGAAGTGCGGAACCATTGGATGATGCTTCAAAATTAACTGTTCCAGAAGGGTATGATATTGATAAAATTGCTAGTCTAGTTGCTAAGAAAACGGACTTCACGAAAGAAGACTTCATCAAAGTAATGAAGGATGAAAAATTCTTTGATCAATTGAAAGCACAATATCCTGATTTATTAACAGATGCCAGCAACGCGAAAGATGTGCGTTATCGCTTGGAAGGATACTTGTTCCCGGCTACGTATAATGTTCATAAGAATAGAAGTTTGGAAGATTTAGTCACTCAGATGGTAGATACTACGAACCAAGTATTAACACCTTATTACAGTCAAATCAAAGAAAAAGGATTGACGGTTCAAGAAGTAATGACACTAGCTTCATTGGTCGAAAAAGAAGGTGTTACGCAATCCGATCGTAAGAAGATCGCACAAGTCTTCTTTAACCGAATCAAAGCAGACATGCCTTTACAATCAGACATCTCGATTCTTTACGCGTTAGGTGAACATAAAGAAGTTGTTACAATCAAGGATACTGAAGTTGATTCACCATACAACTTGTATACGAATTCTGGTTATGGTCCTGGACCATTCGATAATCCGAGTCAGGAAGCGATTCTTGCGGTTCTTGATCCAACCGAAAATGACTATATTTATTTTGTTGCAGATATCTCAACCGGAAAAGTTTATTATGCGAAAACTTACGAAGAGCATATGGAGTTGGTTGAAAAATATGTCAATAAAGAGAAATAAACAATTTACATTACAGTAATTACGTGGTAATCTTTTGTGGATTAAATCTATAAAGGATTACCTTTCGTAATTTTGTTGATTGAAGGAGAAGAAAAATGGTAGAAAAAACATATCCGATGACTCTAGAAGGAAAAGAAAAATTAGAGCAGGAATTAGAACAATTAAAAACAGTAAAACGCGGAGAGATCATCGAACGAATCAAAATCGCCCGCAGCTTCGGCGATTTGTCTGAGAACTCTGAGTATGAATCTGCTAAAGATGAGCAGGCTTTTGTGGAAGGTCGTATTAGTACACTTGAAAATATGATTCGTTTCGCACAAATCATCGATAATGAGAATGTTGATTCTGATGAAATCTCAATTGGCAAAACAGTTACTTTCGTTGAGTTGCCTGACGATGAAGAGGAAGAATACACGATCGTAGGAAAAGCTGAAGCAGATCCGTTGACTGGAAAAATCTCAAATGATTCACCAATCGCTCAAGCACTGATTGGTAAAAGTGTTGGTGATGTCGTAACAATTGCGACACCAGGTGGAAACATGGAAGTTAAGATTACGAATGTGAAAAACAACTAGGAATACACGAAAGAGGCGCTGGTCGCCTCTTTTCTTAACATCAAAGTAAAATAGCATTACTTTGTCTGGCTTCACGAACTAGCGTTAGCGGCAATAAGCAAAAATTTGTCTAAATTTAAGAAGCAATTTTGACAAGTTTCAGTCTTATTGCTCAAAAGCTGAACGGGTTCGCGAGGCCTTTCTTTTGTGTTCTAGGAAAGAGGTTGCGACTTTAGACCGATAGTATTTAGAACGTAAAGAAAGTAGAATAAGGTATAAATAAAAAGTTGGGAGGAAAGATAAAATGAAAAGTCCATGGCGCTTTTTCATTGTAATTGAAGCCTTACTTGCAATTTTCTTATTATGGCAATTGTCTTCAAATCCAGCGATGTTGATCATGATGCTTTTTGGAGCACTGAATATATACTGGGCATTACGAAAACATCGTCGTCGAAAATTTCAATTGATCTTAGGTTCTGTGATTTTGATCATCTGTTTAGTGAATAGTCCAGCGACTTGGTTGATGCTGATTTTTGCGGTAATTTTTCTTGGCCTTAAAGGCTTTGAAATTGCGGGTATTTCAATGCCAAACCATTCCTTAAAGAATAAAAAGAGCATCGTGATGGTTGAGACAACGGATCCAACTAGTCATAATGGTGAGCGGAAAAAACAAAGTTGGATCGGTAACGATCGAATCGGTACACAAGTCTTTGAATGGGATGATATCAATGTAGCAATTCTGGCGGGAGATACGATCGTTGATTTAGGGAACACGTTATTACCAAAGGAAGACAGCATCGTGATCGTTCGTAAAGGATTTGGCCGGACGCGCATCTTAGTACCATATGGTATTGGGATTTTGTTCGAACACGCTACCTTATATGGTAAAGTTGAGTTTGATGAGGATACGCAAGTTTTGCGCAATGAAACAATCAAAGTATATAGTGAGGATTATGATGAAAGTCCTCGACGATTGAAAATAGTGACCAATACATTGGTCGGAGATGTCGAGGTGATTCGCGTATGATGGGGAAATATTCCCGTTTACAGATTTCGCTTTACTCTGGGTTAATCTCTTTTCTGTTGATTTTGACGACACTCTTTTTGTACATGTACGCGATTGGCAAGAAACAATTGCTGGCACAGTTATTCATTGCACGAATTTTCTATATCCCGTTATTTGTTCATATTATCGTGATTTCTTTGACGGTAAGTGCAGTGGTTTATTTTCTCGTGACCTTCTTGGAAAAGCGCCAATTGGGAAAAATTGAGGGGAAATTGCAAAGTCTTGCTACTGGGAATTACGACCAGCCTTCCTTAGACGTGGCGATTTCACAAAATAAAGAAATGTTGCTGGTTGATCACGACATCAAACGGATCAAAGAGAAACTCGTGAGTATGTCGCGAGAATTGCAGCAATTGAGCAGTCAACCGCAGATGGTGGATGGTACAACGAAGGAAAAGATTTTAGAAGAAGAACGGCATCGGTTAGCTAGAGAATTGCATGATTCAGTTTCGCAGCAGCTTTTTGCGGCGATGATGATGATGTCTGCGTTAAATGAGCAGTCCCAGCATTCGGAAGAGCTAGAGCCATATAAAAAGCAATTAGCGATGGTTGCGGATATTATCAATGCAGCGCAATCAGAAATGCGTGCATTGCTGCTTCATTTGCGTCCAATCAGTTTGGAAGGAAAAAGCTTACGACAAGGCATTGAGCAATTATTGAATGAATTGCGAACAAAAATTCAGATACAGTTAAAATGGGACATACAGGATATCTGTGTTTCTGCTAGTATTGAAGATCAATTATTCCGAGTGGTACAGGAACTGTTATCCAATACATTGCGTCATGCAAAAGCGAATGAGTTAGAGGTCTATCTAAAAATTGTTGGACAGAACATTTTATTGCGGGTGATTGATGACGGTGTCGGATTTGAATCGAAGGATGAACATGCTGGCAGCTACGGCTTGAGAAATATTCGCGAACGAATTGCTGGTGTGGGTGGCTCAACAAAGATAATCAGTTTCAAAGGACAAGGGACTAGCATCGAGATTAAGGTTCCCGTGGTGAAAGATACCAGCCCTGAAAATGATTACATTAATAGGAATTAGGATGCCAGTCCAACTCTTCGCAGTGTAAATAAACAGGTAGCAAAAAGCGAAAGATTATCTAAGAGAATTTAGAATAGTCTAGTTGGATGGTATACGGCATGAGAATAAGACTTATTTTTTCTATAAGAAAAAATGATTACATTAATAGGAATTAGGAGGCAGAGGATGATACGAGTGTTATTAGTTGATGATCACGAAATGGTTCGTTTAGGGGTTTCTTCTTATCTATCGATTCAATCGGATGTAGAAGTTGTCGGCGAGGCTGAAAATGGTGGGGAAGGCTATGAGAAAGCCATGGACCTTCGACCTGATGTGATTTTGATGGATTTGGTAATGGAAGTAATGGACGGCATCGAGTCGACCAAGAAGATTTTAAAAGATTGGCCAGAAGCAAAAATTTTAATTGTTACTAGTTTTATTGATGATGAGAAAGTTTATCCAGCCATCGAAGCTGGGGCATCGGGCTATTTACTGAAGACATCTACGGCTCATGAAATCGCCAATGCCATTCGTAAAACCTATAATGGTGAACGGGTCTTGGAACCAGAAGTGACGACTAAGATGATGGAACAATTGTCTAATCGGAATCGTCATGTTCTTCATGAAGAATTGACAAATCGGGAGCAAGAGATCTTGTTGCTGATCGCCCAGGGAATGAGTAATCAAGAAATTGCAGACGAACTATTCATTACATTGAAAACAGTTAAGACACACGTATCGAATATATTAGCGAAATTAGAAGTCGAAGACCGCACACAAGCGGCGATTTATGCATTTAAACACGGGTTGATAAAATAGAGAGTCATTCTCTGTTTTATTAACCCGCTCTTTGTTATACTATGAATTGTAAGTTTTACTGATAATGAGAGTCATAGACTATTGTGGAAATTTAAGGAGAGATCATGAAACAAAGTTTTGTCATAATTGGTTTAGGAAGATTTGGCGGCAGTATTTGCCGTAATTTGGTCGAATCAGGTCAGGAAGTTTTGGCGATTGACAGCAGCGAAGATCGTGTAAACGAATATATGAATATCGCGACCCATGCGGTAGTTGCTAATGCACAAGATGAGATGACACTACGCTCACTAGGTATCCGTAATTTTGATCATGTAATTGTTGCAATCGGTGAGGATATCCAGGCGAACATTTTAGTGACTTTGATGGTCAAAGAGATGGGTGTACCGAATATTCTGGCGAAAGCGCAAAATGAGTATCATGCTCGCGTGTTGGAGAAAATCGGTGCTGATCGTGTGGTTCACCCGGAACGTGATATGGGGCAGCGAATCGCACACAACCTCGTTTCAAAAAATATTTTGGATTATCTTGAACTTTCAGACGAATTTTCTTTGGCAGAGATCAATGTGACCAATCGAAAATTTTATGGCAAAACATTAGATGAGCTTGATTTCCGTCAACGATTTGGTTTGAACGTGGTGGCTATTCGCCGTGATAATCAAGATCCAATCGTTACACCGCCAGCGGAAGAGGTTGTTTTAAAAGACGACCATTTAGTGGTGATTGGCCGTGACGAAGATGTGGATTACTTAGATGAGAAAATGAACGGATAGGTGGTTTTCAAAATGAAATTAACGATAATGCCAAAGGCCCAGGAATGGTTCAAACGAGAACTTGAATTAGCTGAAGGTCAAGGAATAAAATTCTATGGCAAAGTATATGGCAAGACGCAAGTTCATGAGGGCTTTTCAGTGGGGATGTCGGTGGATACACCAGAAAGTCCGCTTACTGAAGCAATAATAGGTGACCAGTTTTTCTTTATTGAAGAAGCGGATGAATGGTTTTTTAAAGGCTATGATTTAGTTGTTGATTATGATCAGGAGCTGGACGAGCCTAAATATGAGTTTAAACAGGTTTAGGAGTGATTTGAATGATATCAGTGATTGTTCCTTGCTTTAATGAAGAGGCGGCTATTCCTCTTTTTTTTGCTGAGATGGAGAAAACAAAGAAAGTGATTTCTCATAACATTGAATATATTTTTATTAATGATGGCTCGAAGGATCGAACGCTAGAAGTTTTGCGCGAGTTGGCTAGCAATAATCCTTTTGTACGCTACATTTCATTTTCTAGAAATTTCGGGAAAGAGGCCGCTTTGTATGCAGGATTACAAACAGCTAAAGGAGACTTGGTCACAGTCATGGATGTTGATCTGCAGGACCCGCCTGAATTGCTTCCACAGATGATCGAAATGATTGAGACGACAGATATTGATTGCGTAGGGACTCGTCGGGCAGATCGTAAGGGAGAGCCGTTTATTCGCAATCTATTTGCAAAATTTTTTTACCATTTGATTAATCGAATCAGCGAAACCGAAATGGTGGATGGAGCGCGGGATTATCGTTTGATGACCCGTCAAATGGTAGATGCAGTGTTAGAATTGACTGAGCATAATCGTTTTTCTAAAGGCTTATTTAGCTGGGTGGGTTTTAAAACAGAGTATATCTCTTTTGAGAATCAAGAGAGAGTAGCGGGGAAAACGTCATGGTCATTTTGGGAACTATTTAACTATTCAATCGACGGAATCGTTAACTTCTCTGATGTTCCGCTAAATATCGCTTCTTTTGTCGGGGCTTTTTCTTGTGTGGCTTCGGGAATCGCGATGCTTTTCATTATTGTACGTGCCTTGATTTTTGGAGATCCGACGTCTGGATGGCCGTCGTTGGTGACAATCATTCTTTTCATTGGCGGTGTTCAATTACTGTGTATCGGTATTATTGGAAAATATATTGGCAAGATCTTTATGGAGACGAAAAAACGACCAGTCTATATTGTAAAAGAAACGGAAGAAAAGTTGGAGCAATAAGCTCCAACTTTTTTAGTACCCGCGTTTTAACTCAACTTGATTAACTGCTAGTTCATGATTGGAAACATAGCTTTTTAGATTTGCTAAAAAAATCTTCATTAACTTGTTTTGAAAATCGACAGTCAGACCGGAGATATGCGGCGTGATCAGCAGATTGTCCAATTCCCATAAAAAGCTTTCTTTAGAAAGCGGCTCCTCTTCAAAAACATCGAGAGCAGCGAATGCCAGTTCTTCGTTTTCAAGCGCCGCTACCAATTCTTTTGTATGGACCGTATCTCCTCGTCCAACATTTAGGAATAGGGCACTTTTTTTCATTTTTTCAAAAATATCGTTATTGAAGATATGAAAGGTTTCAGGTGTACCTGGCAAGATACCTACTACGATATCCATGTCAGAAACAATTTTTTTCATATTCTTGATTGAGTAAGTCTCTACAAAACCTTCCGCCGAGTGTCCCGTTGTATTGATTCCATAAACGTTCACGCCTAGACTGCGAATTGATTTAGAAAGCTGCTGTCCGATGTGTCCGGTTCCTACTACTAACAAATTCTTTCCAGCTAGTTGATCATATCGGATTAAATCTTGGCCCCAAATCTTTTTTTCTTGATTTTTAACGGATTGATCGAGTCCACGATAATAGCCTAGTAACACACCGATGATGTGTTCGCTGATTGAGAGGGCATGAATACCGCTGCCATTGGATAATAAAATTTCTTGATTGGAAAACTCATTCAAGGGAAGATAATCGACACCTGCGGATATGGCCTGCACCCATTTCAGCTGACTAGATTTTAGTAATTGTTCGCTATATTTTTTTTGCCACCCAACAGTTACTTCCACTGCTGACAGGTCGGTGTCAGCTAGTTTAGTTTTGACTTCGTAGTCTGGAGCAATGGCGTTGATCTTGTCGATGAATTCTTCGCGAAACTCACGTTGTAAGAAAATAATTGGTTTTGTCATAGAAATACCCTCGTTTCTTTTTTACTGGAAATCTCGGCTTTATTTTAACAAAAATACGAGAAAAAAACTGCTTACAGAATCGTAAGCAGCTAATTGGTCGGTAAGTCGATTTTCGGGAAATAATGCGTCACGCGAAGAAAAATGAATAGACTGATAAAGGTAATCAGAATACTTGAATCAAAATTTGGTTGGAATAGTAAGATAATTGTCGCTAGAATCGTTGGAATTGTCGCGCAAAAAATGATTGTTTTAAAACATTCAAAGAAGGTTATACGCCGCAATCTTAATTTTGCGACGATCATTCCTGCGATTCCCGCAAAAACTAACGTCACGAATAAATTGATAAAGGAAGGGTACATTCCGGCCAGCAGCATTACAAGAGGTGTCCAGATGGGAACCTCCAAATCTTCTAGGCCAGTTCTTAGTTTATCACCAGTCATACTTTTCAGCGGCTCTTGTTTGTAAGAAAACTTCAAGACATTATCGCCAAAAATAGCTGAACTTACACCGCCATAATCTGGTAATACGACAACGGCCTGATCTTTCAGTAATCCGACACTAAAATAATTGCCGATCAAATCTTTTTCAACATCTTGCTGTGTACGCTTGCCTTCAGGATCGAAGGTTAGAATAATTGAATTTGTTTGATAGATAAATCCTTTTTCAGGCTGAGCTGTTTTTATTTCCCCATTTTCAATTTTGAAATCGGGAATTTTTTTGACGATCTCGAGACTATCTGTCTTGATTTGATTCATTACTTGAAGTGCTTGATAAACACTTGGAATTGCTAAAAGCAAACTCAAACCGAGTAAATAAACAATCGACTTCCAGAATGGGGTATTTCTTGCTGATTTTAGATCTTCAAAACGAAAAAGAGATCCTTTGATTAATTGACGAAAAGTCATGTGATCGCTCCAATCTTTTTATACAACAGCCATTGTAGCGAAGTAGGGTTGAAATAACAAGGCGATCTGTAAAAATGTAAAAAGAAATCAAGAAAGAATTGACTATTATTTCAAGCTTCGCTATCTTACTTTAAGAAGAGAAGAATATGAAAGTGAGAAATCATGAAAATCTATCAGATGTTTCGAGACTATCTAGAAGAAAAAAAACTTTGGGAAGTATTTATTTACTTATTTTTTGGCGGACTGGCTACGGTTGTTAATATCGTTACCTTTGCCTTGGCCTACCAAGCGTTTCATTTAAATTGGCCGGTTTCTAACGCTATTTCATGGATATGTTCGGTACTATTTGCTTTTGTGACAAACAAGTTATGGGTGTTTCAGTCAAAAACTGAAGGGTTTCAAGCGTTAGCTTGGGAATTTGGCAAATTCATTTTTTATCGTGTGCTTTCCTTTGGAATGGATATGGCATGCATGTACTTATTTATCGATATGCTGCATACAGGTAATTTATTCGCTAAAGTCATTACGCAAATCGTTGTTGTAGTTGCCAATTATGTTTTCAGCAAGCTCTTTATTTTCAAGAAGGTAGAGATCATCGAGGACGAGAAAACGAATTCTTCGCCAAGATAGGCATATACTTTGAAGATAGTTGGATTGTTTGTTACAGTAAATACACAAGGATATTTAAGGAGGAATTTGTACTATGGCTTATACTTTACCAGATCTACCTTATGGCTACGACGCGTTGGAGCCCTATATTGATGTTGAAACGATGCACTTGCATCATGACAAACACCATAACACTTATGTAACCAATTTAAACGCTGCGATTGAAAAATACCCAGAATTGGGAGAACAATCAATCGAAGAATTAGTAACCAATTTAAACGAAGTCCCTGAAGATATTCGTACAGCTGTACGTAATAATGGCGGTGGACATGCGAACCACAGCTTCTTCTGGAAAATTATGGCACCAAATGCTGGCGGTGAACCAACAGGCGCGATCAAAGACGCAATTGATGAAGCATTCGGCAGCTTTGAAAAAATGAAAGAAGAATTCAAAACAGCTGCAACTGGACGTTTTGGTTCTGGCTGGGCTTGGCTAGTGTTAAACAATGGCAAATTGGAGATTACTTCAACTGCTAATCAAGACAACCCATTAACTGATGGAAAAACACCGATCATTGGGTTAGACGTTTGGGAACATGCCTATTACTTAAAATATAAAAATGTTCGTCCAGACTACATTGCAGCTTTCTGGGATGTTGTAAACTGGGAGCAAGCAAATGAAAATTTGGCAGCTGCTAAATAATCAAAAATAGTTGTAAAGGAAAGATTGGTCATCCCAGTCTTTCCTTTTTTGTTTGCTCATTTTAGCTGAATTTTTGAGACCTTCCAAAAATCTTCATATTTTTATGGTATAAATCGAGTTTATAGGGCAGATTAGCAATTATTATTTTTTTAAGTTTCCATTATATAAAATTAATTATTTTTGGCTGTAGTTGAACAGACGCCCGATCTATGAGAAAATAAAACGAAAAAATCGTTGATAGAGGTGTGTTATGAGTCGTTGGAAGAAAGTTATTGTAGGAATATTGGTCCTACTAAATTTATTTATAGGCGGGATTACCTACTACGCGGTCCAAGTGACAAATGATGCGAGTAAAATGGTTGAAAGCATTCGTCAAAATGTTAAGCGGACAAGTTTAAAACGAGAAGGCGATAAACCCAATATCAACAATGCAGAGCCATTTTCAATATTGCTTGCTGGAGTAGATACAGGGGACCTTGGGCGTTCGGACCAAGGCCGCTCAGACAGTATGATGGTGGTTACCATTAATCCAAAACAGAAAAAATCAACGATTGTCAGTCTTGATCGAGATATTTTAGCGAAGATCGTCGGCTATGGCACCAACGACAAACTGAATCATGCCTATGCATTCGGCGGAGTAAAGATGTCGATGGACACTATTGAAACACTATTAGACATTCCTTTGGATCATTATGTATCGATCAACATGCGGGGATTGAAAGATTTGATTGACGCAGTTGGCGGTATTGAAGTGAATAATAAAATCGATTTCACGTTGGATGGAATTCATGTAGCAAAAGGAAAACAAACTCTTGATGGTGAAAAGGGTCTAGCTTATGCACGGATGAGATACGAAGATCCGGAGGGCGATGTCGGCCGCCAAAGACGTCAACGTGAGGTTGTAACGAAGATTCTACGAAAAGCTATGTCGATCAATGGTGTCGGTAATTATAAGAAGATTTTAAAAGCAGTAGAAAAAAATATGACCACTGATTTGGATTGGGACGATATGATGGACATCGGAACAAACTATCTGTCCGCTTTTGATACAATCAAACAAAAACAATTAGTGGGCAAGAGTCAGATGATTGATGAAATTTACTATCAGATTTTAGGAACAACCGAGTTGCTGGATATTCAAAATACCTTGAAAAAACAGTTAGGACTTACAACAGCTGATACTTTACCTAATTTGAGTGAAACGGATGCGAACAGTTTGTTTTACGATGATTCAGATGGAAAAGCTAGTGAGGACACGAGTCAGTATGCTCCAGGGTATGATAATCCGAATAACTATGACGATAGTGGGATTTACGGGGATTCTTCAAGTACTAACAGCGGTTATCAGCAATATGACGATACCGCACAAAATGACCAAGGATATACAGATCCTAATCAAACTGATCAGGGATACGGCGGTGCGACTGATCCGAATGCGGCTTACGGACAACCGGCAGCCGGGAACTAAAACAAGAGGCATGACCAATTCGGTCATGTCTTTTGTTTTGTCCGAAACAAATTAGCCACCCATTTTCACGGGTGGTCCGGACTTTATTTCATCGATAATTTTACCACGACTTCACAGCGTGCAGTTTGAGGAAACATATCAACGGATTGCAGATAGTCGACACGGTATATTTTCGAAAGACTCACGAGATCACGAGCCAAGGTTGAGACATTGCAAGAAATATAGACCATTTGGGGACTAGGTGATTCTTGAATCGCCTGTAACAGCTGATTGTCTAACCCTGTTCTTGGAGGGTCAACTACGATCGCATCTGGAGAAAATCCGTCTTTCAACCATTTTGGTAATACACTTTCCGCCGTACCGACTTCATATTGTGTGTTAGTCAGATTCATCGCTTCGGCATTTTTCTTAGCATCATCAATCGCTTGCGGAATGATATCCATTCCTCGGACTTCTTTAGCCTGTTTCGCTAATGAAAGTCCAATCGTTCCAACACCGCAGTAGGCATCCAAGACCGTTTTTGGAGTCGATAAGTCCAGGGCATTGATCGCTTCTTGATAAAGAACCTTCGTTTGTTGAGGGTTCAGTTGGAAAAAAGCTCTCGGCGAAAGTTCAAAGCTGACATCATTGATTTTTTCATTGATGACTTCTTTGCCCCAAAGATGGACCGTTTCATCGCCCATGATGACAGAGGTCTTTTTATCCTGCACATTTTGCATAATAGAAACGACCTCCGGTAAACGGTTCGTAATTTCACGAATCAACGCGTTTACTTGCGGCAGTTTTTTTGTTTTTGTGATCAGAACTAATTGAACCTCACCCGTTTCTATTCCGATCCGAACCATTAGTGTACGCATAATTCCTGAGTTTAAACGTTCATCATAAATCGGCATGTCATATTTTGTTAATAAGTTCGCAACAGTATTGATGACTTTTTGCGTTGTCGGTTCTTGGACTAAACAGTCCTTGATCGGTACCAACTGATGAGAATCTGCTTGATAGAGTCCCGCGTCGACTTGTTTGGTCTTTTTATTTTTGCGTAATTGGAATTGTGCCTTGTTGCGATAATGCCAAGGTTCATCCATTCCGATCGTGTCACGCAACTCAAATTTTTGATAGCCTTCAGGCTTATATTTTTCTAATGCCTGCCACAATAAATCCTTTTTGAAGTCCAATTGTTTGTTATAGACTAGATGTTGCAACTGGCAGCCGCCGCATTCTTCGTAAACGGGACAAGGCGGAGTGATCCGATCAGGACTTTTTTTCGTAATTTTAACTAGACTGGCTTCAGCAAAACGCGGAGTTGCTTTAGTGATACGAGCAATCACGGTTTCTGTCGGTAAAGCTCCTGTCACGAAAATGATCAGGCGTTTGTAATAAGCGATACCTTCGCCATTTATACCTAGCCGTTTTATTTTTAAGGTTAATGTTTGATTTGGTTTAAGTTGAACAGCCATAGAGAGCCTCTTTCTTAAATTTATAGTGTCAGCTTTTCAGCGCAATTCATTTTAGCATATTTTTATCGATTGGTTGATCATCTATGATAGAATTAATTTTTGCGAGGGAATAAGTCGTGAAATGATTATGTGTAAGATCGTAAACATTTATTCAAACAGGAGGGATAAATGATGTTAACAGTAGTAAAAATCAGTCAAGGCCGGGGCCCCTTTTATAAAGTAGAATTTTCTAATGGCGAGAAATTACGCTTGTCAGAAGATACAGTCGTGCGCCATCGTTTACTGAAAGGTCAAGAGCTGGATGAAAAAACGTTAGAAGAAATCAAGCAAGAAGGAAAAGAAGACTTAGGCTTTCAGTTAGCGTTAAACTATTTAAGTTACCAATTGCGAACGGAGAAAGAAATTCGGACGTACTTGAAAGACAATGAGATTGAGAGTGCTGACCGTCAAAAAATAGTTGATCGATTAAAAGAGATGAACTTGCTGGATGACCTTGTTTATGGGGAAAGCTATATTCGTACTCAAATGCGAATCGGGGATAAAGGACCGCGTGTGCTGCAGCAAAAATTGAAACAAAAAGGCTTGAAGGATAACGATATTCAGCAGGCACTTTATCTTTATGAAGCAGATGAACAATTTCAAGTAGCTTACCACACAGCTAAAAAGGCCTTGAAAAAATTCCATCATAATAGTCAACGGGAAGTTCGGCAAAAACTGCAGCAATTGCTTATGACGAAGGGATTCAACAGCGATATCAGCAAGAGTGTTTTAGCAGAGATCGATTTTTCTGAGATCGAAGAACAGGAGGATGATGCGCTAGACCTGCAAGGAGAAAAATTATGGCGCAAAAATCAACGTTTTGAACCGGCTAAACGGCGACAAAAGGTTAAACAGAGTTTATATCAAAAGGGCTTCCAGCTAGATCAAATCGATGCCTTTATTCGTAGAAAAGAGGAAGCAGATGAGTAATGGCTGGGAAAAGTGGACAGACTCAGAGATAGCCAATTTCCAGCATGATTTTCTTGGATGGTATCAGCAGGAAAAACGAAATCTTCCTTGGCGATATAATCAAGACCCTTATCGAATTTGGATTTCAGAAATCATGTTGCAGCAAACTCGAGTAGATACAGTAATCGATTATTTTTATCGTTTTATGGAACAATTTCCAACGATTCAAGATTTAGCAAATGCGCAAGAAGATAAACTGCTAAAGGTTTGGGAAGGCTTAGGCTATTATTCACGAGCACGCAACCTGCAAGCGGCAGCAAAACAAATTATGGAGGAATTTAATGGTGATTTTCCTACCACGGTTGAGGAAATCCGCGAGTTAAAAGGGATTGGTCCATACACAGCCGGTGCGATCAGCAGTATTGCTTTTGAAATTCCTGAACCTGCGATTGACGGTAATGTGATGCGTGTAGTCAGCCGCTTGTTTTGTATTGAAGCAGATATTGCTAAAGCTAGCAGCCGCACTTTTTTTGATGCGGCAATGAGAAAAATCATCAGTCAAGAGCTTCCCGGAGACTTTAATCAGGCGATGATGGACTTAGGTTCTAGCATCTGTACACCAAAGAAACCCCAATGTGAGATTTGTCCGATTCAGCAGTATTGCGAGGCATATCGTGAAAACCGTCAAACGGATTTTCCAATTAAATCAAAAAAACAAAAGCCCAAGGATATTTACTATGTTGCAGGGATCATCGAGAATAATCAACAAGAATTGTTTCTGCAACAACGGGCAGAAACAGGCTTGTTAGCAAATATGTGGCTATTTCCATTAGAGGAAATTTCTGAAAATCGTTTTAAAGAACTACAGGAGCAGTACAATCCTGAGTCTTGGGATTTATTTTCTAGCTCCCAAGTTGCTGAAGCAAGTCCTGATTTTTTCGCAGAGCAAGCGATTATATGGCAGAAAAAAGTGCTCGGAGAAGTTAAACATGTCTTTAGTCATTTGCGGTGGCACATCTTAGTTTTTTATGGTCGAAGCGCTGCACCGCTAACTCTCGATGGGCATTGGGTGAAACCAAATGATTTTTCTCAATATGTTTTCCCGAAACCTCAGCAAAAAATGTTGGAAATTTTTGAAAATAATTTAGCAGACGACAAAGATTAGTAGGCAATCTTAGATTTTATTGCTATAATAATTCTGATGTCGGTGTGATAACACCCAAACAAATGCGGAATCTTTTTCGCTGAGGGAAGGGTAGCTATGGGAGTTCCAAAAGAAGGAGAGTTTGTAACGATCAAAAGTTATAAACACGACGGCAGTTTGCATCGAACGTGGCGTGATACCATGGTATTAAAAACAAGTGAGTGTTCGCTGATCGGCTTGAATGACCACACGTTGGTCACTGAATCAGACGGCAGGAGATGGGTCACTCGCGAACCAGCGATCGTTTATTTTCATCAAAAGTACTGGTTCAACATAATAGCAATGATTCGAGAGAAGGGAGTTTCTTATTATTGTAATCTAGCATCACCTTATGTATTAGATGACGAGGCACTAAAGTACATTGATTATGATTTGGATGTCAAGGTTTTTCCGGATGGTGAAAAACGTCTATTAGACGTAGATGAATACGAAGCCCATAGTCAGCAGATGCATTACTCTAAAGAGATTGATTATATCTTAAAGGAGAACGTCAAGATCTTAGTGGACTGGATTAACAATGAAAAGGGGCCTTTTTCCCAGGGCTATATTGATATTTGGTATGATCGTTATAAGCAATTGTCGCGGAAGTAGAAAGAAAAGGCTGTACCAAATAAACTTGGTATAGCTTTTTTTTGCGAGTTCAACTTATTGCAATTTACTAAAGCTCCTTCTTCATATGTACATGGTCAATCCCTGCATCTTGAAAAACTTCGCCATAGGCCAAGTAGCCTAATTTCTGATAGAATTTTTCTGCGGTTAACTGTGCGCCTAACTCAATGGTTTTGAAACCTTGCTGTCTGGCGAAGGATTCCGCTTCAGCGATGATCTCGGCCCCTAGACTGTTTCCTCGATAGTCTTTCAATACCGCCATGCGCTGCAATTTAAACAGTTGATCATTTAATGGTAATAATCGCACAGTTGCGGCGGCCTTTTTGTCCTCTGTGTATAGAACGAAATGAACGCAGTAGGCTTCATTTTCATCGATTTCTAGATTGGCAGGTACACCTTGTTCTTGGACAAAAACTTTTTGGCGAATGCGAACAGCATCGAGATATATGTCGCTCATTGTATCCTTAGTAATTAAAATTTTCATAATGACACCTTCCTCAAGAGGATTTTTCTCCACATGATGTATACTATAAACTAAATCTGAAAAAAGGAGTAGATGGATGTTTGAGAAAATTAAAAATTCAAAATTAATGTTTTGGTCGGTCGAAATTTTGATCATTGCGACATTGATTTTGGTTTCATCAAAAATTGATTTCGTCTTTCAACCGATTGGAACATTTTTTACCACGTTGTTTGCACCGATTTTGATCGCTGGATTCTTGTATTATTTATTAAATCCATTAGTGAATCTTTTGATGAAAATGGGTGTAAAACGATTAATGGCGATCGCGCTGATTTTTATCCTATTGATTGGTATGATCGTAGTAATATTTATGAGTGTTATTCCGAATTTAGTGGAGCAGTTGGTATCTCTGGCGAGGAATATTCCTGGCTTTATTAGCAATATGCAGAATTGGTTGCAGGAAGCTGCGGATAATGCGACTCGCTTTCCGCTGTTTAAGGAGCTGGATGTCGATAAATATATCAGCAACTTGGATGTTTCAGCAGGAAGTATTATTCAAAAATCGCTTACGGGAGTAACAAACGGGTTAGGTTCAATCATTGGCAAAATCACGACGGTCGTCTTATTGCTAGTCACCGTACCGTTTATTCTATTTTATATGCTAAAAGACGGAGATAAGCTTGTTCCGAATGTTGAACGACTTTTCCCTGAGAAACAGCGAGGGAACATTAAAGGACTTTTGCAGCAACTTAATAAGACATTGTCTGACTATATCAGTGGACAGGCAATTGAGTGTCTATTTGTCGGAACTTTTACTTTTCTAGGCTATTTATTAATAGGTGTTGATTATGCCTTTCTATTTGGTGTAATCGCTGGGTTAACGAACTTGATTCCTTATCTAGGGCCATATCTAGGTTTGGCTCCTGCGTTAGTTTATACCTTCTTTGATTCACCAACTAAAGCATTGTTATGTATTGTCATTGTGTTGATCGTGCAGCAGGTTGATGGAAACGTGATTTATCCCAACGTTATTGGGAAGTCACTAAATATCCATCCACTAACGATTATCTTGATTTTGCTGGTCGCTGGAAATCTTGCTGGTATCTTGGGTGTCTTTCTCGGTGTTCCAGTCTATGCGATCTTGCGGACTTTGGTTGTTTTTATTGTTAAAATTTTGAAACAAAGCAAACAAGAAGAGCGAGAACAGGAGTTTTTGAATTAGCCAAGGGCTCTTCGTTCGGAAAAGATTGCATAAAAACAAGTGATGTGATACGATTTTATCGTGGCCCTTGTGCCACTTTTTTTACACTTTAAATTAAGGAGCGAATGCAATTATGAATGCTGACCCCGATAGTCAGTCGTTAATCTTACAACTAGGTTTATTAGTAATTTTGACGTTAATCAACGGATTTTTAGCTGCGGCTGAAATTGCGGTGGTATCGGTCAATAAAAACCGAGTGGAACAAAAAGCAGATGATGGTAACCAAAAATCCAAAAAATTACTGGAGGTTATTCAAAATCCGAATAACTTCTTATCAACGATCCAAGTGGGGATCACATTAGTCAATATCTTGTCAGGGGCTTCGTTGGCTAATAGCCTATCTGCTCGTTTAGCGCCTCTTTTGGGAGGTAGTGCAATTGCACGGACAATCGCTGCGGCGATCGTTATGGTTTTATTGACGTATGTTTCGATTGTATTTGGAGAATTATATCCCAAACGAATTGCTATGACCAAGACCGAAGAAGTGGCGCAATTTACTTCTGGTGTTGTTCGTAAATTAGGAATAATCACAAAACCATTCGTCTGGTTGTTAACAGCCTCAACGAACTTATTGGCAAGAATCACGCCAATGACGTTTGATGATGAGGATACAAAAATGACCCGTGACGAAATGCGATATATGTTAGAAAATGAAGGCGTATTGGACAATGATGAGATTGAAATGCTGCAAGGTGTCTTCTCGTTGGATACTAAAGTGGCTCGGGAAGTAATGGTCCCTCGGACAGATTCTTTCATGATCGATATCAATGATCCAGTATTAGAAAATATCGACGAGATCCTAAACGAAAGCTATTCAAGAATTCCAGTCTATGATGAGGATAAAGACAAAGTTGTTGGAATCCTGCATACTAAGACATTATTGAAAGCTGCACGTCAATTTGGTTTCGAAAATGTAGTATTACAGAAAATTTTGCAAGAACCATTATTTGTGCCAGAAACGATCTTCATTGACGACCTTCTTTATGAATTAAAGAAGACGCAAAATCAAATGTCGATTTTACTTGATGAATACGGCGGTATGGTAGGATTAGTTACGTTAGAAGATTTACTGGAAGAAATCGTCGGAGAAATCGATGACGAATCTGATGAAGTTGAGAAACTTTACGAAAAAGTTGGAGATAGTGAGTATTTAATCAATGGAAAAATGCTGATTGATGACTTTAATGAAGAGTTTGGCTTGAATCTCCATATGAGCGATGTTGATACGATGGCGGGATACTTAATCACCGCTTTAGGGACGATCCCTGATGAAGGCGAAAAACTGTCCTTTGATGTGGATGATTTAACTTTGATTTCTGAAGAAATGGAAGGCTCCCGTGTTTTGACACTGCGTGCGATTTTCCATCCGGATGAGCATGAAGATGTTCAACCAGAAGAAGAAAGACGTTTGTTCACGAAGGATTTCGAAGACGATGAACCACGTCGCTAATACCTGTTTATTTAGAAAACATTCTGCTTGTCAGAGTGTTTTCTTTTTGCCAGTTTTTATGTGGCATCTTGGGTGGAGAAGAAAATGATCACCAATCAAACACATAAATAGTTTATGAAAATCTAAATAAATGTTGGAGCAATTCAACTTTCCATCAGAGTAAAATCCATGCTATACTGATTGGGTTGAAATTTGAAAGATACTAGATATATGAATGGAGCAATAGAATGAACAATCCTAATTTAAAACAACAAGTGGACAGCCGTCGAACATTTGCGATTATTTCCCATCCGGATGCGGGTAAGACGACGATCACTGAACAGTTATTACTATTTGGCGGAGCTATTCGTCAAGCCGGAACCGTGAAGGGGAAGAAAACCGGGAATTTTGCAAAATCTGACTGGATGGATATTGAGAAACAACGTGGTATCTCAGTAACAAGTTCTGTGATGCAGTTTGATTTTGACGGAAAACGCGTCAACATTTTGGATACCCCTGGGCATGAGGATTTTTCTGAAGATACCTATCGTACACTGATGGCAGTGGATAGTGCTGTGATGGTCATCGACAGCGCAAAAGGTATCGAAGCACAAACGAAAAAGCTGTTCCAAGTTGTCAAACGTCGAGGTATTCCGATCTTTACTTTTATCAATAAACTGGACCGTGATGGTCGCGAACCTTTAGAGCTGTTAGAAGAATTGGAAGAATTGTTAGATATCGAATCGTATCCAATGAACTGGCCGATCGGCATGGGTAAAGGATTAGAAGGAATTTATGATATTCATAATGAACGTATCGAGTTTTACCGTCCTGAGCAATACGGAGGAGAACGGTATGTTGAATTAACCAATGGAGAAATTGTTGGAGAGCATCCATTAAAAGAAAAATCAATCTACGAGGATGTCTTAAGTGAAGTAGAATTGGTCAGTGAAGCCGGAGATCAGTTTGATCCTGAAAAGGTTGAACGCGGCGATCAAACACCAGTCTTCTTTGGATCAGCATTGACAAATTTCGGTGTTGAAACATTTTTAGAAACATTTGTCGATCTAGCACCGAAACCACATGGGCATAAAACAGAAGAAGGAGAGGTTATTTCTCCTTATGAGGAAGAGTTCTCTGGGTTTGTTTTCAAGATTCAAGCAAATATGAACCCAAATCATCGTGACCGTATCGCATTTGTCCGTGTATGTTCAGGAACCTTTGAACGCGGGATGGATGTTATGCTTGGTCGAACAGGTAAAAAGATGAAATTAAGCAACGTTACACAATTTATGGCGGATGCGCGTGAAAATGTTGAAGAAGCCGTTGCCGGGGATATTATCGGGGTCTACGATACAGGAAATTACCAAATCGGAGATACAATCTATGAAGGAAAATTAAAGGTCGCATATGAAGAATTGCCTTCATTTACACCAGAATTATTCATGAAAGTAACTGCAAAAAATGTGATGAAGCAAAAATCCTTCCATAAAGGAATCTATCAATTGGTTCAAGAAGGAGCAATTCAATTATATAAAACATACTTGACGGATGAATATATCATTGGAGCCGTTGGTCAGCTACAGTTTGAGGTTTTCCAACATCGTATGTTAAATGAATACAATGCGGAAGTTGTGATGACACCGATGGGGAATAAGATTGCTCGTTGGATCGATCCAGAGCAGTTAGACGAACGAATGAGTTCAAGCCGGAATATTTTGGCTAAAGACCGTTTTGATCAGCCGCTGTTCTTATTTGAAAATCAATTTGCGATGCGTTGGTTTTCGGATAAATATCCGGAAGTTGAGTTGAAGAGTTTGATGTAACAAAATAATCTTGCAAAAAAATAGATGCAGCCAAAAGGGCCGCAACTATTTTTTTGTTATCGACATTTCAATGAGGCCGGGAGACTCCAAATAGGAGATATCTGAGAAATCATAGGTGCCTTCATCTAATTTTCGTTTAAAGTATTTATGTACAAAATCAACTTCCGATGGCAAGATGTTTCGATTGTCGTTTTTTAAAACAATCTCCGCATGTTTGTAGGCATCGGTATAAATCACAGTAGTGTTACCGATTGTATAGACTTTTATCATATTTGCATCAGTATTTTCCAACTGATTATAAACCATTTGTGAATGGCTGTTCGTCACATTGACAAGTTTCATCCCGAAACACCCTCTTCCTAAAACTTACTTCATAGTGTAATTATATAAGAAAGATTAAGAAAAAAGAAGGATGTTGCTCATTTTAATTAGAATAATTAAAAAATTTGACTATAGAAAAAGGGCTCCCGTTTTAAACGAGAGTCCTAAAAATGTTAATTTTTATCTTCTTTAACTAGGCGTTCAGGCTTTGATGTGATAACAATACGATCTTCTTTATCGAGTTTTGCTTTCAGATCAGTAATCGTTGGATGATCCAAATAGAATTCCGCGATTCCATCCTCAATCGTTTCTTGAATAGTACGACGAAGTGGTCGAGCGCCCATAGCAGGATCATAACCTAAATCAACCAACTTCTCTTTGACATTAGTTGGAACATCAATGTGAAGCTTTTGCGAAGCCAACATTTCATTCACATCATCTAACATCAAGGATACGATGTTCATCAAGTTTTCTTTTGATAATGAACTAAACTCGATGATACCGTCAAAGCGATTCAAGAATTCTGGTGCAAAGAAATCCTTCAATTGACCTAAAACAGAACGAGTAACACCGTCTCTTGCAGCACCAAAGCCGACATTGGCTTCAATTTTACCTGTTCCAGCATTACTGGTCATGATGATAATAGTGTCCTTAAAGCTGACCGTTCGGCCTTGAGAATCAGTTAAGCGACCATCATCAAGAATTTGTAAGAACATATGAAGCACATCTGGATGGGCCTTTTCGATTTCATCCAGTAAAATCAAGCTGTATGGATGACGACGAACTTGTTCCGTTAGTTGTCCAGCTTCTTCATAGCCAACATAGCCTGGAGGAGAGCCGATCAATTTAGAAACACTATGTTTTTCCATGTATTCACTCATATCGAAACGAATCATCGAATCACTTGACCCAAATAATTCTTCGGCCAATTGACGAGCTAATTCTGTTTTGCCGACCCCCGTTGGTCCAACAAATAGGAAGGAGCCAATTGGACGGTTTTTCTTATTTAAACCAACACGGTTACGACGAATCGCTTTAGCCACTTTATCCACGGCTTCATCTTGTCCGATGACGTGTTGTTTCAAATCAACAGCAAGGTTTTTCAATTGTGTTTGTTCTTTCTCCTTCAATTCACCGACAGGGATACCCGTGCGTTTTTCAACGATTTTTTCCATATCTTTTTCGGTAATAACCGGTGTTTCTTCATCAGTTAATTGACGGTCTTTCATTTTCTGCAATTTATTGATTTGATCACGGTAGTAAGCCGCTTTTTCAAAGTCTTCTTCTTGGGAAGCTTGTGATTTTTGCTGTTCAGCTTCGGCTAATTTCTTATCGATTGTTTTTGGATCGACAATTTGGATCGTCAAGTTTTTCTTCGACCCTGTTTCATCTAACAAATCGATCGCTTTATCAGGTAAGAAGCGATCTTGGATATAACGATTTGAAAGTTCGGCGGCCGCTTTGATGGCATCATCTGTATATTTCACATGATGATAATCTTCATAACGTGGTTGCAACCCTTTCAAAATTTCGATCGTTTCTTGAACGGAAGGTTCCTCGACACGAACCGGCTGCATCCGGCGTTCTAATGCCGCATCTTTTTCAATAATACGGTACTCATTTAACGTTGTAGCACCAACCATTTGCAACTCACCGCGAGCTAATGCTGGTTTCAAGATATTTCCAGCATCCATATTGCCATCTCCGGCAGCTCCAGCACCTACAATTTCATGAACTTCGTCAATGAATAGAACGATATTTTCTGCCTGACGAATTTCTTCAATCAGTTTTTGCATCCGTTCCTCAAATTGACCACGAATTCCAGTGCCTTGAACAAGGGAAGCGACATCTAAACGAATCACTTCCTTATCCATCAATTTTTGCGGTACATCACCATCGACGATTTTTTGAGCCAAGCCTTCAACTACGGCTGTTTTACCCACGCCGGGTTCACCGATCAAAACTGGGTTGTTTTTCGTCCGGCGATTTAAAATCTCAATCACACGCTGAATCTCGTCGTCTCGTCCGACAACTGGATCAATATTTCCTTCACGGGCCATTCCCGTAATATTGATGCCATACTCGTCTAATAATCCGCCGCCGCTATTTCCGCGAGGGGGTTGATTGTTAATACCATTTCCACCGCCGAATTGTGTCGGTGGTGTTTGCTCTGGGTTTCCTTGTCGTTGTTGCATTTGCTGCGACATCGAGCGGAATAAATCATCTAAACTTCCAAAACCAAAAGGATCATTTCCTGCCATTTGGGGCGCACCTCCAGCTTGATTCTTTAATTTTTGATAGCAACTCTGACAATAATCTAGTTGCTTTCGTTGACCGTTAACATTTGCATATAAATGAATCGTTGCTTCATTCTCATGACAATTTTGGCAAAGCATTTTTTTCACCCTTTCAATAGTTGATTGTTTCTTCCATTGTACATCGAGTAAGCGAATCTCGTAAAAAGATACGCTGATCAGTTGTTTGACTATCACTGACCTTAAAAATAATTATAGCGAGATTTTCAATAAAAGCAAACAGTTTGTTTTACTTTTTAGCAATCTAACAACGAGAGTGCTAAAAGAAACATCCAATTGCTTTTTCAAGACGGTATTGTTATGTAAAAAAAATGAAAACAAGCGAAATCAAGAACTTAGTCCATAAAACTAGATATTTTAAGAAAGGGCATACATTTCACTACAATAAATCGACTAAAATTGTTGTATCCACCGCAAAAAAATGGTAATCTAAGAAAATGAAGGGCTCAAAATGATGGATGTTATCATTAAAGCCCTAACATAAAAAAACATTTTTTTTTATAAAGGAGAACGGTCAATATGGAAAAAAAAGATTTTCACGTAGTAGCAGAAACAGGGATTCATGCACGTCCCGCAACTTTATTGGTGCAAGCTGCAAGCAAATTTAACTCTGATATTAACTTAGAGTATAAAGGAAAATCAGTTAACCTTAAATCAATCATGGGCGTTATGTCTCTAGGTGTTGGCCAAGGGTCTGATGTTGTTATCTCTGCTGAAGGTGCTGACGAAAAAGAAGCAATGGAAGCTATCGTAGAAACAATGAAAAAGGAAGGATTATCTGAATAATGGTTGAATTACTAAAAGGTATTGCCGCAAGTGACGGAGTTGCCGTTGCAAAAGCTTATCTGCTAGTACAACCGGATTTATCTTTCAAACAAAATAATGTAGAAGATACTGCTGCCGAAGAAAAGCGTTTAGACGACGCTTTGGCGGCTTCTTCTGCTGAATTAGAAAAAATTCGGGATAAAGCAGCGAAAAGCTTAGGTGAAGAAGAAGCACAAGTTTTTGATGCTCATTTAATGGTTCTTTCAGATCCAGAAATGATTGGTCAAATCAAACAACATATTAATGATAATAAAGTGAACGCAGAAAGCTCACTTAAAGAAGTTACTGACATGTACATCGGCATGTTCGAGGCGATGGATGATAACGCTTATATGCAAGAGCGTGCGGCAGATATCCGTGATGTAACAAAACGTGTAATGGCACATTTGTTAGGAGTAACGTTACCGGATCCATCAATGATTGACGAAGAAGTTATCGTTGTAGCACATGACTTGACTCCAAGTGATACTGCTCAATTAGACAAAAACTTCGTAAAAGCTTTTGTTACTGATATTGGCGGACGTACGTCTCACTCAGCAATTATGGCTCGTTCATTAGAAATCCCAGCGATCGTTGGTACGAAAGAAATCACTTCTAAAGTAAAAGAAGGCGATGTACTGGCAGTCAACGGAATCATCGGTGAAACAATCGTGAACCCTACGGATGATCAAGCGGCTGAATACAAAAAAGCCGGCGAAGCTTACGCTACGCAAAAAGCCGAATGGGAAAAATTAAAAGATGCTGAAACAGTTACAGCTGATGGCAAGCATTTTGAATTAGCAGCAAACATCGGTACACCAAAAGATCTTGAAGGCGTTCATAATAACGGCGCTGAAGCGATTGGTTTGTATCGTACTGAATTCTTATACATGGACTCTTCTGATTTCCCTACAGAGGATGATCAATTTGAAGCCTATAAAGCCGTTTTAGAAGGCATGGGTGACAAACCGGTCGTTGTTCGTACGATGGATATCGGTGGAGACAAAGAGTTACCTTATTTAACTTTACCTCACGAAATGAATCCATTCTTGGGTTACCGTGCATTGCGTATTAGTTTATCAGAATTAGGCGATGACATGTTCCGTACACAATTACGTGCATTGTTGCGTGCCTCTGTTCATGGCAACTTGCGCATCATGTTCCCAATGGTTGCAACGCTAAAAGAATTCCGTGCAGCGAAGAAAATGTTCAACGAAGAAAAAGAAAAACTTGTTAAAGAAGGCGTAAAAGTTTCTGACACGATTCAAGTCGGAATCATGATTGAAATTCCTGCTGCAGCTGTTTTAGCTGACAAGTTTGCTAAGGAAGTTGACTTCTTCAGTATTGGAACAAACGATTTGATTCAATACACAATGGCAGCTGACCGTATGAACGAACGCGTTTCATACTTATACCAACCATACAACCCATCAATTTTACGTTTGATCAAAAACGTGATCGATGCAGCACACGCTGAAGGTAAATGGGCTGGTATGTGTGGGGAAATGGCTGGCGATCAAACAGCAGTTCCATTACTAATGGGTATGGGATTAGATGAATTCTCTATGAGTGCAACGTCTGTTCTTAGAACTCGCAGCTTGATGAAACGTCTAACAACGACTGATATGGCTGAATTAGCTGAAAAAGCGTTGAAAGAATGCGACACAATGGAAGAAGTAGAAGAATTAGTTAATGAATATGTAAAATAGTTTTAAATTTTTAGACCGTTGTCTTTTTCGGACAACGGTCTTTTTTGTTTGATACGATCGATCTATATTGGGTAATTAAAAGATACCAGCTTAAAATCAGACTATAGGTCGAGATAAATCTCAAACGCTTGTGATATAATTGATTTGTTTTTAAGGAGGCCGCATATGAAAATATTACTTTACTTTGAAGGTCAAAATGTTATTGGAAAATCTGGAATTGGCCGAGCATTAAGTCATCAAAAGAGAGCTTTATCCTCAATGGGGATTGACTACACGCATGATCCGAGAGACACAGATTACGATATATTACATATTAATACGTATGGACCGAAGAGTCTTAGTCTGGTTAGAAAAGCGAAAAGACTTGGGAAAAAAGTCATTTTTCATGCACATTCGACTGAAGAGGATTTTCGTAATTCATTTGTTGGCTCGAATCAGTTGGCTCCATTGTTTAAGAAATGGCTGGTCGCCTTGTATCAACAAGCAGACCATTTAATTACGCCAACTCCTTATTCAAAGAAATTATTACGAGGCTATGGGCTAAAACAACCGATCGCAGCAATCTCCAATGGAATAGATTTGAGAAAATACTATCCAGATGAAAAAAAGGAAGCAGCTTTTCGTAAGCATTTCAATTTGACTGAAACGCAAAAAGTCGTTATATGTGTGGGATTGTTTTTTGAGCGTAAAGGAATTCTTGATTTTGTAAAGATTGCAGAAGGTATGCCAGAATACACCTTTATTTGGTTTGGAGATGTTCCAATGCTCTCAATTCCAGCGAATATTCGTCGTGTTGTGAAAAAAGATCATCCTGAGAACGTCATTTTCCCTGGATACATTAATGGAGATCTAATTGAGGGAGCTTATTCAGGCGCAGACTTATTTTTCTTCCCTTCATACGAGGAAACGGAGGGGATTGTTGTATTGGAAGCTTTAGCAAGTCAACAACAAGTCCTGCTGAGAAATATCCCAGTCTATGAAGGTTGGTTAAAGGACCGCGAAAATTGTTATATGGGGAACGATAATCAAGAATTTAAAGAATTGATTCATCAGTTAGTGAACCATCGTTTGCCAAATCTTTCCATGGCTGGATTTAAAACTGCCCAGGAAAAGAGCATCACACAAGTTGGTGCAGAATTAAAATCTGTTTATCAAGCAGTTTTAGAGCTGCCTTACGATCATCAGGTTTATACAAAAGTTACAAAATAGTTTGGAGGAATAGACGTGCGGATCGGCTTTTTTACAGATACCTATTTCCCCCAGGTAAGCGGGGTAGCGACATCAATCAGAACATTAAAAAATGAACTTGAAAAGCAAGGTCATGAGGTCTATATTTTTACGACAACAGATCCCGATGCTGATGAGTTTGAGAAAGATATTGTACGGATGCCTAGTGTTCCATTCGTATCTTTTAAAGATCGTCGAATCGTTGTGCGGGGGATTTGGTTTGCTTATCAAATAGCCAAAGAATTAGAACTTGAAATTATCCATACTCATACAGAATTTGGATCTGGTTTTTTAGGGAAAATGGTGGCCAATCGTCTACGAATTCCTGTTGTTCACACGTATCATACGATGTATGAAGATTATCTTCACTATATTGCTAATGGAAAAGTCGTCAGACCTACTCACGTCAAACATTTCATTAAAATGTTTGTTAATCACTCCACGGGAGTAGTGTGTCCAAGTAAACGGGTAGTGGACACGTTGAAACGCTATGAAGTAGAAGTTCCGATGCGTATCATTCCGACTGGAATCGAAGTGACTCGCTTTGTGCGTTCAGATATTACTAAAGAAGATACGGATCGTTTGAGAAAGAAATTAGGGTTAGAGAAAGATGATTTGATGATATTGTCATTGAGTCGTATTTCTTATGAAAAGAATATTCATGTCATTGTGCAGCAATTTACCGAAATTCTTATGAGTTATCCTAATGCCCGCTTAGTGATCGTAGGAAAAGGGCCCTATCGGGAAGATTTAGAGGAATTGACACATGAATTAGGTATTGAAGAATATGTTCAGTTTACAGGAGAGGTGCCTCACGAAGAAGTAGCGTATTACTATCATGCTGCGGATTATTTTGTTAGTGCTTCGACTTCGGAAACGCAAGGACTGACATATGCCGAGGCAATTGCTTCTGGGACACAATGTATTGTTGAAGGAAATGACTATTTAGCTCAGTTGTTAAGTGACGAGTCTTTGGGGATTACTTTTGAACGAGATGAAGATTTTAGCGATAGCTTCGTTCGATACGTTCAGCAACAAATTCCAATCAATCCTGAAGTACAAAAAAATAAGTTGATCGAAATTTCAGCTGAACGTTTTGGTAGTGAAATTTTGAAATTTTATCAAGAAATGCTTGTTTATTATGATGAAAATCATACGGAAATAAGATCCCCTGCGCAAACAGTACGAAAAATGCGGGTACGAATAAATTCTCTCAGAAATAGCGAGGATAAATAAAGCTGAAATCCATCTCTTCATGTATACTGGAGATGGATTATTTTTTATTTTTGGAGGTTAATAGCATGAGAATAGGATTTATCGGAACTGGCGTAATGGGAAAATCTATCGTCAAACATTTTTTTTCAGCAGGACATGAAGTAGCGGTATACAATCGTACAAAAAGTAAAACAGACGAGTTAATCGAATTGGGTGCTGCTTGGCAAGCTACTCCTGCCGAAGTTACTAGTGTTAGTGAAATTGTCTTTTCAATGGTAGGATATCCAAGTGATGTTGAAGAAATTTATTATGGATCAAACAGTATTTTTTCGGTAGAGGTTACAGGAAAGCTTTTAGTTGACTTGACGACTTCTACTCCAACATTAGCAGAGAGAATCTATCAAACTGCTAAAGAAAAAGGTGCTGACGCATTAGATGCTCCCGTTTCTGGCGGCGACTTAGGAGCTCAGAATGGTACATTAACAATTATGGTTGGCGGTGATCAAACTGCTTACAAACGAATAATACCTCTTTTTGAAATTATGGGGAAAAGTTTTTCGCTTCAAGGAGCAGCGGGCGCAGGGCAACACACAAAGATGGCTAATCAAATCATGATCGCAGGAACAATGACTGGAATGACTGAGATGTTAGTTTATGCGAAAGCTGCAAATTTAGATGTATCCAAAGTTTTAGAGACATTAGGCGGTGGTGCGGCCCAAAACTGGTCAATGACGAATTATGCACCTCGTATCCTAAAATCAGATTATTCTCCTGGATTTTTCGTCAAACACTTTATCAAAGACTTGAAAATTGCTTTAGATGAAGCAAAAAAAATGCAGCTTGATCTGCCTGCGACAAAATTAGCGACGGAACTTTATGAACGGTTAGCCGATCAAGGGTTCGAAAATGATGGGACTCAAGCGTTGATCAAATTATGGTGGACAGAATCTTAAGTTAGATTTAGTAAAAAAATCATAAATTAATTGATGAAAATCAATGCAAGATACGGTCGGATTTGATACAATAAGACAGAATTGAGAAGAAGGGGGGCACCTAGATGAAACA
>Ga0153985_1000030_pt1 | contig 43297 bp, 40 predicted proteins | sample TSGA069MetaG_FD_104715 | JGI IMG/M metagenome (GOLD analysis project Ga0153985, IMG submission 104715) | Attine ant fungus gardens microbial communities from Georgia, USA - TSGA069 MetaG | ecosystem: Host-associated > Fungi > Mycelium > Unclassified | place: USA: Georgia, Alexander Wildlife...
AAAGAGAGATAGGGCTGTGAGCGGTTGGTGGTCATTTAAAAAGCCCCTTTTAAGGGGCTAGCGAGTGGTGAGCCCTTCTAGGGCTGTTAAAAAGCCACCCGTTTCACGGGTGGATATTTACTCTTGAGGCGGCTCGCTCGTAGTGGAACCGGCGAAGTTTTCAATCAACGATTTCACATCAAGACCGAGGGTTTCTTTCAACGTTTCTTGTGTGGTCGATAAGAGATTGGTGGCGTAATTGGTGACACGATTGGCACCGCCACCTTCACCTGATTCTGTATCAACGACTGAAATTTTATCGATATTGCCTAATGGTGCGGCTGCTTCTTTGACTAATTGTGGCAGGATCTCGACGATCATGCTCAGAATGGCTGCTTCATCGTATTTCTTGAAGGCTTCAGCGACTTTTTCTTTCGTTTCGGCTTCTGCCGTTCCTTTCGCCAAAGTGGTTTCGGCTTCTGCCAAACCGATCAAACGAATCTTATCGGCTTCGGCTTTTGCCAAGGACTCTGTTCGAAATTGCTCGGCTTCAGTGGTAGCTAAGGCAGATGCTTTTTTGGCTAGCGCTTCTTGTTCAAGCGCATAACGATCCGCATCGGCTTTTTTCTTGATCTCTGAATCAAATTGCTTCTCACGACGCAAGATTTCTTTTTCTTCCAATTCGATTTGTTTTTGTCGTTCAACGACTTCGACTTCAATCTCTTGTTCTCGGACTTTTTGTTTCATGATGGCACTTTGTAGATGATAGGCTTGATCGGCATCGGCTTTGGCGATGTCTTGTTCTTTCTTATAAAGCGCCAGCTTCAATTCTTTTTCCTTCAATGCTTCAGCGATTTCGGTCATGCGTTTTGATTCCGCTGTTTGCGATTCTTGTTCCGATTGGGCTTTTTTGATGCGGGTTTCTTTCAGTGCTTCAGCTTCCGCAATTTCAGCATCCCGTTTGACTTGGGCGATTCTAGGCTTTCCAAGAGAATCCAAATAGCCGTTTTTGTCTCGTACTTCTTTGATCGTAAAGGAGACAATGATCAAGCCCATTTTCGCTAGATCGACAGAGGCTACTTCTTGCACACTTTGGCTGAATTTGTCGCGATTTTGATAAATTTCTTCCACAGTCATCGAACCAAGGATCGAACGCAAATGGCCTTCTAGCACTTCCCGCGCTTCATTTTCTAATTCTTCACGGGTTTTTCCTAGAAGTTGTTCCGCTGCCGTTGCAATTTCTTCCACGGATGAGCCGATCTTAATAATGGAAGTTCCGTCACACATCACGGGAACCCCTTGTTCAGTGTAGACTTCCGGCGTTGAGACATCCAGCTTGCTGGAGAGCAAACTGATTCGATTCGATCGTTGAAACACTGGCAAAACAAAGGCTCCGCCACCACGCACGATTTTGATTTTGTTGTTGCTTTCATCGGCGTGTACATTTTTGCTACCTAGATAGCTTCCGCTGATGATCAATGCTTCATCGGGCTTGGCTGTTTGATATTTCGTGACAAAGACGATCAAAAGCATTAATAAAATGAATGCCACGATGGCGATCGGGAAAACGATTGGTGATAATAGAATATCCATAGATACACCTCTTTAGTGATTTAGTTTAGTTATCCAAAAATTTTTTTTTGTAAGGAACGACGTAGCAAACTCGTTCTTTGACTTCAATAATCAAAACCTTCGATCCAGCTGCTAATGGTTCATCGATTGGTTGGAAAGCCGTAGCTGGTCGATTGCTTGAACCAGTGACACTTGTGAGTTGAATTTCGCCCATTCCTTCACAAGGAATCGGCGTCAGCACCGTTGCGATGCGACCTTCAAAATCTTTCTCAGAACTTGACAGTGTCGCTTCCGCATTTCGCATGGGAATCAGCACGTAAAAATTCAAGAGAAAAACGAGCCCTGTAGCAAGGCAGCCGCTAATGACGAAAAGTAGGAGCGAATAGCCAGACAGAAAAGTTTCTCCTAAGTAACCGAAGAGACTTGTAAAGGCAAACCATGGAATAATTAACATCGGATCGACTGGTCCGTCGAAATCGAAGATATCCCCAAACAGAAGCAGCAAAAAGGCTAAAATAGCACAGCCAATCAAAACATACAAATAAATTTGCTCAGGTGCATAAGTGTGCAGCACATATCCACCTCCTTTCAAATAGCGTGATTTGTGAGAACGACGAAAGTTAGGAGACAATCGGAAGAAGAACGAAGGAAGCAAAAGAAAGGAACAGAGATTCTGTTATAATTATACCAATAAATAATAAAAATATTCGATTTAATTAGATAAAATGATCAAATAATATAATAAATGGTGGTTTATTATTTGGGAGAAGGCAACAAAAGCACATGATTTTTTCAAGAGCCATTGACAAACAATCAAAATCAAAGTAGATTAAATCAGGGTAGTAAAAATGTCAAAAGGAACTGCTGACTCTAGACACGTAAATAGGCAGCGTTTGTTTTCTAACCCAATCGAAATAAAGTAGTTGTTCGCAAACATAAAAGAAGTCAGGAACACTTCTTTTCAACCGACAGATCGTATTGCTAAGAAATAGAGGTGGAATCGATGGATCAAAAAGAAAAAATGTTAGAACTAATCAAGAAAAAACAAGGCGGCGGCCGTTCAAAAAAGATGGAATCCCCAAAAAATGATCGGAAAAACATGCGTAAAGGCCCGAAAATTTATAATAAGTAAGGCGATGGATTATTAACACGAAATGAGCGATTAAAAAAAGAGAGAAGGACAGGGTTGCTGTCTTTCTCTCTTTTTTTTTATTCCTCAGAATTCACGTACAACTCACTCAAAGCTGGCAGATCATGGACTTGGTATTTTGCTTTAAACGCTGCGATTTCTTCAGCACTGAAGCGTTTAGGATCCAGTTTCAATTCTTCGACGGGAAGAGGTCGTTCGTTAGCGATCTTGACATCGATCACGACGGGGCCGTGGCTTTCTTTAGCTTGTGTAAAGACGGATGCTAATTCTTCTGCCTTCGTTACCGTGAAGCCTTTCGCACCTAATGCTTCCCCAACTTTACCAAAATCAGCACCGGCTAGTTGCACACCGAACTTGGTTTGCTCGGTATCTTCTTGCTCCGCTTCGATGAAGCCGAATGAGTCATTGGAAAAGACCACGTTGATGATTGGCAAATCATATTTCACTTGAGTAAGGATGTCTTGCATTTGCATCGCAAAACCGCCATCCCCACTAAAGGTAAATACTTGGCGATTCGGATAGCTCAATTGAGCGGCGATCCCACCAGGTACACCATTGCCCATTGTCGCAAACCAGCCAGACGTTGTGAAACGCTGTTCACCCGTCATTTCTAAATGACGGATACTGTGGATCGTCACATTACCAACATCTGTGACAAACAGGGCATCAGGAGCTGCGATACGGTTGATTTCTCGATAGACAGGTTCAGGACGCAAGGGCTCTTGCGCATCATGGTCAAAACTATGGCGCCATGCATGCCAATTCCGAGCGTTTTCTTGATTGGCTTTTATCCAGGCATCTGCAGGACGAGGGGCTGCCATCTCTGTCCATTTTCTAAGAGCGGTCGCACCATCTCCTAAAACGGAGACATCCGTCTGATGACGACGACCAAATTTCGAGGCGTCGATATCAACTTGGACAAAGTTGGCATCAGGATTGAAAAAGCGGCGGCCAAAAGGGAAGTCACTGCCGACAAAAACGATGAGATCAGCTTCTGCCAAAGCTTCATTGGCTGGTTTTGTCGCAACCCGTCCGGCAAATCCAAGAAAGTTTTCATAAAGATCAGGCACGATGCCTTTGGCTAAGACAGAAGCCGCTACAGGCATTGAGAAATGCTTCGAGAAAGCATCGATGGCATCAAAATGACCAAAGAGACCTTGTCCGATATAAAGGACAGGTTTTTTTGCTTGTTCAAAATAAGAAAGGGCAGCTCGTAAATCGTCTTCATCCGGCTGGAGAACACCCGTCTTATGATTTTTGGCGGTTGCAATCTCGTGTTCGTCGATTTCTGCAAACCCGTAATCGACCGGGATCGTTACTACAGCAACGCCTTTAAATTTATAGGCGGCTTTAATGGCTTCATCCACCACGTGGGGCAAACTTTCAGGAGACATGACCGTGCGATTGTAAATACTGACATCTGCGAACATCGGATTTTCATTCATTTCTTGAAAATCATTGTAGTTCATCGAACTTGAAGCCACTTGTCCTAATAAGGCAACGACAGGCACATTATCCATTTGGGCATCATATAAGCCATTGATCAAGTGGGTGGCACCTGGACCAGCAGAACCGAAAACCGCACCGACTTTTCCCGTTAGTTTGGCATCAGCCGCCGCTGCCAGCGCACCCGCTTCTTCATGACGTACTTGAACATATTTGACCGATTGCCGTTCATGGTACAAAGCATCCATCGTTGAGTTGAAAGATCCACCGGGGATTCCATAGATATGGTCGATGCCCCACGCTTCAAAAATCTTGATCATTGCTGTACCAGCATTGATTTTTGTCATTTTCTTCACTCGCTTTCTCTGTTGTCATTCGTTCTCTTTTAAGTATAAACGTTTCTCAAAAAGACAACAAAGAATGCGCCTTCTGTCACAAGGCGCATAGAAAGACTTATTTTAGGAAATGAACGACTCAGTTGCGAAGCTCTTGCACGAATCGACTGGCGATCTCTTTTGGTCGGGTGATGGCACCACCAACCACGATACCGGTCACACCCATATCCTGAATTTTTTTTGCTTGTTCCGGGGTGTGGATCTTGCCTTCGGCTATTACCGGAACCTTCGCCGCAACCAATTGCTGGATCAACTGATAGTCCGGTTCGTCATTGGTAGGACTGTTCGCCGTGTAGCCGGACAAAGTTGTACCAACAAAATCGACACCCGCTTCAAAGGCATTGATGCCTTCCTCATAGGTGGCGATATCTGCCATGAGTAGTTGATGGGGATAAAGAGTTTTGATTTGCTTGATAAAGGCATTGACTGTCAAGCCATCATGACGTTTGCGCAAGGTGCAGTCCAAGGCGATCACCGCAATATGTAAAGCTGCTAATTCGTGTACCTCTTTGATGGTTGCTGTGATAAATGGTTCTTCCGGTGGATAGTCTTTTTTGATGATTCCGATGATCGGCAAATCAACAGCGGCTTGGATCTCGCGAATATCGCGAACGGAATTGGCACGGATGCCAACAGCACCAGCTTCTTGAGCTGCTTTTGCCAATAGGGGCATGACACCGCCGTTTTCGGTATATAGGGGTTCTCCAGGCAATGCTTGACAAGAAACGATCACTCCGTCCTTGATTTGTTGGATAAAAACTTCTTTTTCCATGTATATGACACTTCCCATTCTTGTAAAGGTTCGTTTCTCCCTTCGACTATATCATGAGGCTTTTTCCTTGTAAATGAAACGACACCTTCTTTAAGAGGAAAGCGAACACCAAAAAAGAAGCAAGCACCGTCATCAAGGGTGCTTGCTTCATTAGGAGGTGAGGATAGGGAATCCTTTATTCCGCTTGTTTTGACGTGCATTGCTTGAACTTCTCAAAATCGATCGTTTGATTAGCAGACAGCACTTCGTATTGCAATCGTTCTGTTTCTTCATCGTGAATGATATGGAGGATTTTTCCGTCTTCGTCTACTGGTCCCAGACTGATGATCGTAAACCGTTCATTGATGACTTCTAAATTCTGTAAAACCCCAGAAAACACTTTGCGAATATGATGGGCGGTCTTGATTTTTTTGTCTGCTTTTTCAACAGCCTTGGCTAACGTAAAGCCTTCATCTAAAAACGTTTTGATCATTTCCACTTTGACGACCGTGGGCAGTCGGTATTTTCGTGGGGCATTTTCTTCTTGTGGGACCGATTGAATAAATCCTTTTTGTTCCCAATAACGCAATTGGCGAGGGGAGATATCACACATTTGGCTAAGTTCGCTGATGCCGACCAACAAGTTTTCATTATCAACGAGTTTTCGAAAAAGATGAGACATACGGACTCCATTCTTGTAAAGGTATTTGTTAACATTGTAACTTGTTTTACTTTTATGTCAAGTAGGTTGACAAATGTTAGGGAAAGATTTAAAGTAAAGAAGGTTTTATGAAAAATATACTGAAAAGAGTGTGAAATATGTCAACGAGTCGTCCTTTAGATATCTACGGCAAACCTTACAATCGTTCCTTACTGGTTATGGTTTTGCTGATCGGTACGTTTTGTACTGTTTTGAACCAAACATTGTTAACAACGGCTTTTCCAACCTTGATGGATGCCTTTGACATCTCTGCATCTGATGTCCAATGGCTAACCACCGGTTTCTTGCTGGTCAATGGGATCATGATCCCGATCACCGCATGGCTGATCAACAAGTTCAGCTCAAGAAATCTTTACTTAACGGCAATGAGCATCTTCCTGGCTGGAACGATCGCTTGTTTTGCAGCACCGAACTTTTCTACATTATTGATTGGCCGCTTAGTGCAAGCTGCTGGTGTAGGGATCTCCATGCCGCTTTTGCAAAATATCATGTTGTCGATCTTCCCACCAGAAAAACGCGGTTCAGCTATGGGCATGTCTGGAATCGTTATTGGGTTGGCACCAGCCTTAGGCCCAACGTTATCTGGTTGGATCATTGATCATTATGACTGGCGTTATTTGTTCGGAATGGTCATTCCGATCGTCGTTTTAGTCTTAGTCTTAGCGCTCTTTCTAATGAAGAGTGTGATTGAATTGTCGCATCCGAAAATCGATCTGTTCTCAGCGATTTTATCAACGCTTGGTTTTGGTACATTGCTCTATGGCTTTTCAAGTGTCGGTGACAAAGGGTGGGGCAGTATTGAAGTAATCGGTTTTCTAGCAGCCGGTGTCTTTTTCATTGCTTTCTTTGCATGGCGTCAATTGCACATCGAGCATCCTTTCTTAGAGTTGCGCGTGTTCAAATCAACAACCTTTACCTTGGCATCGATCCTTTCCGGGGTCACGAATATGGCGATGATCGGTGCTGAAATGGTTCTCCCATTGTATATCCAAAACATTCGTGGTGAATCAGCGTTCCATTCAGGATTGATGTTATTACCAGGTGCGTTGATCATGGGAATCATGATGCCGATCACTGGTGCGATCTTTGATAAGTATGGTGCAAAACGTTTAGCTATCACCGGGATGTTTATCTTGACCGCCGCAACCTTACCATTTGCTTTCTTAACAAAAGATACACCGATTTTGCATATCATCATTCTTTATGGGATTCGGATGTTCGGGATCTCAATGGTGATGATGCCAGTAACGACTTCAGGAATGAATGCATTGCCTGGTAATCTGATCAGTCACGGTACCGCAGTAAACAATACGTTCCGTCAAGTAGCCAGCTCAATTGGTACGGCTATCTTGATCAGTGTCTTGACAAACGTCACCAAAGGCAACTTGCCAAGTGATTCTTTGCTGGATGCAACACCTTTGGCATACAAAGAACAAGCAATCGAAGCGACTTTATCTGGCTACCATGCCGCTTTTTATGTGGCAGCGGTCTTTAGTTTCTTAGGTTTCTTGATCGCCTTCTCCTTAAAGAAAAAAGAACCACGATTGACGGTTCTTGAAGGAGGTGCGGACAAATGATCTTGCTTTTGATCGTTCTTAGCGTGTTAGGGTTTGCGGTACTGAATGTTTTTGCCAAAAACAAGCGGCAAACAGGTTTATCATTGGTCTTAGGTCTAGTCTTCGTAGCAAGTGTCGCCGCATTGATGGCCAATTTGACTTACCATTTTGGAATGGAAAAAGAAACGACTGCTAAAACAACAGCACTGGTTTCTAGTGCCGATAACGAGAATTTTGATTTACTATTGTATCAGCCATTAGGAGATGGTACGGAAAAAATCTACCTGTATAAAACGGATGCTGATCAAGAGGAACCAAAACAAACCGGTACTGATAAAGTGACCAATGTCGTGGAAACAGGGGCTGATTCAGCTCAATTAGAAACAAAAACGACGCGCTGGGTTTATAAAAGTGACCTATCACGCTTCTTGTTCGGAATCGCTGATAACGATGGCCAATATGTCAGCCGTACCAATACGTTCTCATTACCAGATTCATGGGAAGTCTTGAGTGTGGATCAAGCAAAAAAACTGGCTTCTTTAGCGAAAGAACAAGCGGACACCATGAAAACACAAGGACAAGCGTATGTCCAAGAAAAAATGCAAGCTGCATTAATGGCTGATCCAACTATGGACGAGGCAGCCCAAAAAGCAAAAATCGCTGAATTGACAGAAGCTTATCAAAAAGAAGCGATGGCAAAACTGCTTGAAGAAGCAAAAAAGTAAAAACGAGTAGATAGTCATGGGATGGAAGAATCAAATCGGATTCTTCTGTCCCTTTTTCTACATGAAACTTGTGATTTAGCGAAACAGCTGCTAAATGTTGGTCGTGTCCATCAACAATAAAAATCCCACACACTAGTAGTGAGTGGGATTTTCTTTATTCAAATGAGCACGCGGCAATTCGGTCGAAAGCTTCTTTTAACAAGTTCAACGATTGGGTGGCAGCTAAGCGAACATAGCCATCACCGGTCGTTTCTCCAAAGGCTTTCCCAGGGATCATCAGCACACTGGTTTCCTTTAATAATTTCTCTACAAAGCTGACAGAGTCCAACCCTGTTTGTTCAATGTTGATGAAGGCATACATGCTTCCTTTGACAGGGGATAAGGAAAGGAATGGGATCTCAGCAACCCGTTGTTCAATGTAAGTCAGTCGTTCCTTAAAGACAGCAACCACTTGCGGCACGAGGGTATCATAGTGATTCAATGCGTAAATACCTGCCCGTTGTGAAGGGGTTGGTGCCGAATAGGCGATCGCCTCATTGATCAGTTTTGCCGTAAGATTGATCGATTCAGGTGCGATCATGTAGCCGATCCGCCAGCCAGTCATGGCAAAGGCTTTTGAGAAACTGCTGAATGTGATGGTGTTCTCAGGTGCGAAGGCTGCCATCGGTACAAAGGTATCATCAAAGCAAAAGGCTTCATAGACTTCATCCGAGAGGACCAGCAAGTCATGGTCAATGGCAACTGCTGCGATTTTTTCAAAAGTTTCTGGAGAAAAAACAGCACCAGTAGGATTGTTTGGTGAATTGATGATGATCGCCCGAGTTTTCTCAGTGATGGCGGATTTTAAGACCTCGACATCGATTTGAAAGCCATCTTTTTCAAAGGTCGGGATAAAGACCGGCACACCACCGACTAGTTCGACTTGTTGTTTATAAGGTGAAAAGTATGGTTCATGAATAATCACTTCATCACCAGGATCAATGATGGCAGCCAAAGCTAAGTACATGCCATGCAATGCACCGACAGTTCCTCGTACTTGGCTAGGAGAAAAAGTAAGCTGGTATTGCTTTTGATAAAAATCAACGACAGTTTGGATAAAATCAGCACTACCGTCTGAAGCGGTGTATTTTGTATGACCCGCTTTGACGTCAGCAAAAGCTGCTTCAATGATCGTCGCATCTGTAATCAAATCAGGATCACCAATCGACAAATCAATCAAATTTGGGGTTTTCTTCGCAAGAGTGGCGATCTCCATTAAAAGATTTTCTTCTGGTTGTAAAAAACGTTCTGCAATCAACGGACGGTTCATTTTGTCATCTCCAATTTCTATAAAACTTTGCTTAAAAAATCCTGTGTCCGCGCATTTTGCGGATGCTCAAAGATTTGTTCGGGTGTTCCTTGTTCTTGAATGATACCGTCAGCCATAAAGATGACACGATCGGCAACTTCTTTAGCGAAGCCCATTTCGTGGGTAACGACCACCATCGTCATGCCTTTTTCTGCTAAAGCTTGCATGACCGTCAACACTTCTCCGACCATTTCTGGGTCCAAAGCCGATGTTGGTTCGTCAAAGAGCATTACATCAGGATCCATTGCCAACGCTCTAGCAATAGCGACCCGTTGCTGCTGCCCGCCAGAAAGGCTAGAGGGGTAACTATCCGCTTTTTCAGCTAAGCCAACTTGCTCCAGCAATCCTTTCGCTGTCTCTTCGGCAGCGGCTTGCTCTTGCTGTTTGACTTTGATCGGGCTGATAGTCAGATTTTCTAACACCGTTTTATGAGGGAATAGATTGAAGCTTTGAAAAACCATTCCCATTTTTTGACGAATCTGATCGATTTTCACACCTTTTGCCAATAAATCATTGCCTTCGAAGGTGATTTTCCCGCCGGTCGGCTGTTCAAGAAGGTTCAAGCAGCGTAAGAAAGTACTTTTTCCACTTCCTGATGGTCCGATGATCACAACGACTTCACCAGGTGTCACTTCAAGATCGATTTCTTTTAAGACGGTATTCTCGCCAAATGTTTTCACTAATTTTTCAACTTTAATCACTAGTTTTCATTCTCCTTTCAGCAACACCCAAGAGACGTGAGAGGGCGAAGGTCAATACAAAGTAGATCAATGATACGATAACGTATGGTAAAAACGGTTTGAAGCTGGCCCCTTGAACGACGCCTGTTTGGAAAATCAGTTCAGACACACCGATCACCGATACGACCGAAGACTCTTTAATGACCGTGACAAATTCATTTCCTAGAGCAGGCAAGATGTTTTTGATGGCTTGCGGGAAAATGATGAAGCGCATCGCTTGGATCTGATTCATTCCTAATGAACGAGCGGCTTCCAGCTGTCCTTTGTTGACGGCATTGATCCCGGCACGAATGATTTCTGCCACATAGGCGGCACTGTTTAGTGCTAAGGCAATACAGCCGGCAGCTAATTTCGAAAGCTCTAAGCCTAACACGCCTGTTCCAAAGTATACAATAAATATTTGTACTAACAAAGGTGTTCCTCGAACATATTCAATATAGACAGCGGCAATGACTTTCAGTGCTTTTGATTTAGAAAGCTTCATAAAGGCTAACAAACTGCCACCGATAGAGCCGAATAATACCCCAACCAAGGCTAGGAAGATGGTATAGCCAGTTCCGGTGATGTAAAAAGGCAGATATTTTTCCCAAAAGCTTTGCTCTTCATCGATCGTGCCATCTTCGGTAAACATCAATCGATAGGCATCTTCTTTGTATTGGCTTAAAAGATCATTACTAATAATGGTTTCAATGGAGGAATTGAGTTTTTCCAGTAAAACTGGCGCTTCTTTCGAGATGGCGATCGCGGTCTCCTTCACGCCGTTTTCAAACGTGACATTTTCGGCTAATGCCAAGGTATCATTCGCCATCACATAAGCTTCGGCGACGGGACCTTCCATCACGATCGCATCGATCTTGCGTGATTTTAGATTGGTGATCAAATCAGGCACCCTTTGCAAAGAGGTGACGGTCGAGCCAGTCAATTCTGTATTTGCCAGCTCTTCTTGGGTGGTTTGTCGTTGTGCACCGACAGCTACACCATCAAAATCAGCCGTCGATTGGAAACGATCCGCATCTTCTGCTCGAACCAGGACGGTCTGTTGGACTTCCATATAGGTGTCAGTGAAATTGACTTCTTTGCGGCGCTCATCCGTAGCAGCCATCCCAGAGATGACGACATCAATTTTGCCTGTTTTTAACGCCCCTAACAACGCATCAAACCCAAGTTCCTCGATTTTCAGATCGACCCCTAAGTCATCTGCAATCTTTTGGGCAATGGAAATATCGATTCCCACGATTTCATTTTTTCCGTCAACATTGGCACGGAATTCATAAGGTGCATAATCGGCAGATAAACCCACGACTAATACACCATTTTCTTTGACTTTTTCATAGATTGGATCAGTTTCTTCTGCATGTGCTTGTCCGACAAAGAAAAACGGCAGCAATGCTGTGATGATCCCTAATAAAACAGTACCCTTACTAAACCTTTTCATGTAAACGCCCCTTTAACTTTTTCTGCGCATCTATTAAAAATGCAAATAATAACTAATAAATGTATAAAAATACATATAAGTGATAGAAACTATCATAGCATAACATCAGTTGAAGTCAATAAGTCAGAGAAAAAAAGTCAAAAAATGTTGTAGAGCGTAAAACCATTTATTCAATTTTTTTGCAATCCAACCAAGAGCAATGTGAAGAAGGCACAGCGTCTTTTTTCTAAACATATATATTCGATCTTTCACTTTGAAAATAACCGATAATAAAGAAATGTGACCACACTGAATGAACAAATGGAAAATGGTCTCAGAAGAAGCCAAAAAAAACGAAACATAAGACATTTTTTTGATTTCTTGCGATAATAAAAGTGAAGAGGAGGCGGTAGGATGAAGGTCGTATTGATTCGACACGGAGAAAGTGAAGCAAATTTCGAAAATTATTGGACAGGATGGCTGGATGTTTCGCTGACCGAGAAAGGCCGGCAACAAGCATGGGTAGCAGGGGAACAGATCAAAGCAATGGGGATTACTTTTGATTTTGCCTTTGCATCTGTGCTTCAACGAACGATCATCACGTGTGATGCCGTTTTGGAAGCTAGCAATCAGCTTTGGGTCCCTGTACACAAAACATGGCGCTTAAACGAGCGTCATTATGGGCAACTGGTTGGGGTCAATAAAGATGTGATGGTGGCACAATATGGAAAAGAACAGGTGCAAAAATGGCGTCGAGGATATGATGAACCGCCTTTATATGTGGAGGAAAATGATTTCGATCGACGCTACGATTCTTTGGATCCTCGCTTGATTCCTAAGGGAGAAAATCTGGGAATGGTCGTGGCCCGAGTGGTTCCATTTTGGCAAGATCAGGTGGTTCCGTTACTTAAAGATCATAAGAATATTCTCATTACTGGTCATGGGAACAGTTTGCGGGCGTTAGTCAAATACTTGGAGGACGTGCCCAAAGATGACATGGATACGATCGATATTCCTAACGCACAGCCGATCATTTATGAGTTTGATAGCCAAGCAAACTTGATTGAACGGGCGTAATAACGAACATTTAAAGAATAAACCACATTTTCGTTTGATGTTACATCGAAAATGTGGTTTTGTTGTGCTATAATAAGAAAAATTTAATGAAAGGCGGGAGAATATGAAAGCCGTATTAACCGTTATTGGAAAAGACAAGGTTGGGATCATCGCCGGTGTCAGCCAGAAATTAGCAGAATTAGAAATCAATATTTTAGATGTGTCCCAAACGATCATGGAAGATTACTTCACGATGATGATGCTTTTAAACATGGATGCCAATCAGGATTTTGACGGTGTTCGTGAGGAGCTTCACCAAATAGGTCAGGCATTAGGTGTGAAAATCAGCATTCAAAATCAAGAGATTTTTGATACCATGCATAAATTATAGGAGGCACTATGGAGACGAATCAAATACTTGAAACCATTCGTATGGTGGAAGAAGAAAACTTAGATATTCGTACGATCACGATGGGGATTTCATTATTGGATTGTATCGACGCCGATATTGATCGTACCTGTGAGAAAATTTTTCAAAAAATCACGACAAAAGCCAAAGACCTCGTCAAAGTTGGTGAAGAAATCGAAAGTGAGTATGGTATTCCGATCATAAACAAGCGGATTTCGGTTACGCCTGTAGCGATCGTAGTAGCAGCTTGCCAGCCGACACCTCGAGACTGTATCAAAGTTGCGAAGACATTGGATCGAGCGGCGCAAGAAGTCGGGGTCAATTTCATCGGCGGCTATAGTGCGCTAGTAGAAAAAGGCTATCAAGGCGGTGACCTTGCATTGATCGAATCGATTCCAGAAGCCTTGGCACAAACCAATTTTGTCTGTTCGTCGGTCAATATTGGATCAACGAAAGCTGGGATCAACATGGATGCAGTGCGTCTGATGGGAGAAACAGTCAAGAAGACTGCCGAAGCATCAGATATGGGCTGTGCGAAGCTGGTCGTTTTTGCCAATGCTGTGGAAGACAATCCCTTTATGGCGGGGGCTTTTCATGGGGTCGGTGAAGCTGATGTGGAAATCAACGTCGGTGTCAGCGGACCTGGTGTCGTCAAACGTGCCTTGGAAAAAGTCAAAGGCGAGTCCTTTGATGTCGTGGCGGAAACAGTCAAAAAAACAGCTTTCAAGATCACGCGGATGGGGCAATTAGTCGGGCGCGTGGCTTCAGAGCGCTTGGGCGTTCCATTTGGGATCGTCGATCTTTCGCTGGCACCAACTCCTGCAGTCGGCGATAGTGTGGCATTGATTTTAGAAGAAATGGGCTTAGAATCTGTCGGTACCCACGGAACGACAGCTGCTTTGGCCTTGTTAAATGATGCAGTCAAAAAAGGCGGCGTAATGGCCTGCAACCATGTTGGTGGTCTGTCGGGTGCTTTTATCCCCGTTTCTGAAGATGCAGGAATGATCAAAGCAGTAGAAGCTGGTTTATTGAATTTAGAAAAACTTGAAGCCATGACGGCGATCTGCTCTGTCGGCTTAGATATGATTGCGATTCCGGGAGATACTTCGGCTGAGACGATCGCCGCAATGATCGCGGATGAAGCAGCGATCGGTGTCATCAACCACAAGACGACAGCTGTCCGAATCATTCCAGCGAAAGGCAAAGAAATCGGCGATCGCATCGAGTTTGGTGGGTTATTAGGGACAGCGCCAGTGATGAAAACCAATCCTGCGAAGTCTACTGATTTCATTTTGCGTGGCGGCCGTATTCCCGCACCGATCCATTCATTTAAAAACTAGCTCGTGTTCATTTTGTAAGAAAATATGATAAAGTGACCTTTAAAAGACTAATCAGAATGCTGTCTTTTAAAGGTTTTTTGGTCCTGTTACTATTTTTTTCATTCCTAAGGCGGATGTTTTTTTGTTTGGAATCGAATACAATGAAAGATAACACGATAAAAAGGGGTGGTAAAATGAAGAAAATCTTCCAACTTGGGATGTTGGTTTTTGTTGGTTTGATGGGATTTTTTGTCCTTCAACCATCAATTGCCTTTGGACAGACATTTGTTCGCGATGATGCCGGGGTCCTTTCACAAGAGACGATCGAACAGATCGATGCCTTGAATAAAGAGGGGTTCCAATCATTGACTGGCGCGCCAGAATATGCTGTGATCACGATCCCTTCCTTAGATGGGCAATCGATTGAAGAGCGTAATTTGGAACTGTTCAATGAATATGGTTTAGGGAATCCAGAGGACAATAATGGACTATTGTTTCTCTTTGCCATTGATGATCGTGAGTTTCGTCTGGGTTATGGCGATGGACTATCCTATGTCTTCAGTGAGCTATCGGAAGATGATTTAGTGGATGAAGATGCCAAAGACGCATTACGAGATGAAGATTATGATACAGCGATATTGGCAGCTTCTAATGAAGTCTATCAGCGAATGAAAGAAGCGGATGAAACGATTGGATTAGGGACGATTTATCAAGATGGCAATCAAATGTTAGCAGAAAAACAGGCACAAGAAGCAGAAGCCACTAAGCAAATGTGGTTCACTATTGGAAAAATCGTCAGTGGTGTCGTAGCGGCAGCAGCTGCAAGCCTTGTCGGGTTCATCAGTTTTCGCCATCTTAAAACCAAACGGCGATTTGAAGAGCACCTGCCGTTGCCGAAACATCTGTTAGAAGATAGTCACTTCCAACAGAAAGATTTCTTGAAATGGGCTAGCAATAGAAAGAACTATCAGCGTTACCATCAGTATCAGACAGCAAAAGATTGTCAACAAGCATTTACGCAGTATGTGACGAGTACTTACGTGCCAGCGAAATTGAGCTCGATCACCGGATTGTCGACTGCGGATAAACGAGTTATCCAACATGCCTTGACGAATCCAGCAATTGGATCTTATTTTTCAAACTTGCTGATGAAGAAAAAAACCACGGTCAAACATTTCGGTCAGGTGATCCTTACACAACATGACACCTTAAAAACCTATGAAGCCCAATTAGGCAGGGAAGTGACTGAACGGATGGCAGACTACGATTTGACTGATGCGGTGTTACCCGAAAATCTGCCTTTAGCAGATGCTTATCGAGCAGAAATAGCCAAGCAAGCTAAAGAAGAGATCAGAAGACGCAATGAGCAAGGGCGATACTTAGCTCAACTTGTGACGGAAAAAGCGACCTATCCTGAGATGGTACAAGCCATTCCGAAAGAAGTTTCTAATGTTCTAGCGGAAGTGAAAACAGATGCCTTGTTCCAAGTTGACTTGAAACAGGTTTATCAAAATCACCCAGATTTAGCAAACAAATTATCCTCATTTGATGCTTCTGATCGAGCAGCAGTTTTAAATAATGCTCGCCAAGAGTATGACCCGCATGGGATGAATATGGCGTTGTTCTTTGTGATGATGAATAATCACGTGTCCCATCAAGAACAAGTCATTGCCGATACACAAAGTTCTTCGAATGATTTTGGCGGTTTTAGCGGAGGAAGTAGCAGCGGTGGCGGTGTTTCTGGTAGCTGGTAATTATTTCAAATGCTTTTTTAGTAAAGATGAACGTTCATTAACCTGTAACATATTCCTTTGTATTTTGGTTTGTGCAAATGGAATTGTTACAAGGTTAATGGCTTTTTTCTTGTGGAGGAAATCCCTTGATAAATAAGACAAACCAAACAAAGTGTGGTAAACTTTTTAGAGTTACAGAAAATGAATGGAACTTTCATTCATTTGAAAAAGGGAGAAAACGAGGGATATCATGTACCAATCTTACATATGGGATTTTGACGGAACACTTTACGACAGCTACCCAATCATGTTAAAAGCTTTTATTAAGACATTGAAGGAGTATGGCTTCGATCCAGATCCAGCAGAGATTTATTATATATTGAAAGATTCATCTTCCAAAAAAGTTGCTGAAAAATACAACTTAGATTTTCAAGAGTTCACTAAAGCATTCAAAGCAAATGAAGCGCTGGATGATCGTTTGCCGCTTTCCTTTGTAGGAACCAAAGAAACATTAGAAGCCGTGGTTGCTGCTGGTGGCAAGAACTACATTTTGACCCACCGCGATGTCGTTTCAACAAAAGAGCTGTTAGAAAAAGAACAGATGGCAGACCTGATCGTTGAGATCGTAGGACCGGAAAACAACTTTCCCCGTAAACCTGATCCAACTTCATTGATTTATCTTGTCGAAAAATATCATTTAGACAAAGATCAGACCGTCATGATCGGCGATCGTACGATGGATGTTTTTGCAGGACAAGGAGCAGGTGTCAAGACGATATTTTATGATATAGAAGGTCTCTTAAAAGATGTATCCGCCGACCATACCGTCCAATCCATGGCTGAAATACAAGAAATCATTAAGTCTTGAGAAATCAAGGCTTTTTTTGTGCAAAGAAAGTAAGACATTCATTACTTATGATGAACGGTATAAACGTGGTTCTCATTGGTCTTCTAGTCTCGGCACAACAAACCAAAAAGAAGTCACGCCATTTTTCGACTCAGCGCCATAATCGAAGGCGTGAGAAGTCAAAATGGTTTTCACGATCGCTAAGCCGATGCCGGTTCCTTCTTTATGTCCTGCTTGATGTTGGACGCGTTGGTATCTTTCCCAAATGAGTTCGAGTTGTTCTGGAGGGATATCTTTTCCGGGATTGATGACAGCAACTTTTGTTCTTGTAGATGTATTCGTTAATTTGATCAAAAGACGCTCGTTTTTAGGTGTATGGTTGATGCCATTGTTTATTAAATTACGCAAAACCTGTTCCATTTTGATGCGATCAAAAAGAGCAATTCCATTCTTACTATCTGCTTCAAAATCGACAGTGATGTCATATTGATTGGCGATCCCTCTTGCGTAGGCAACGACGGAGGAAACCACCTCGTATGTATTCCAGATTTCATTTTTAAGTTGTGTGTAGCCTGCTTGCATGATAGAGAAATCCATGATGTCATCAACCATGGCACTCATACGGTGGGCTTCGCTGATAATTAGTTCCATATGTTCTTTTCGAAGGCGTTCGTCACTTCCAGAAACATCACGTACCATCTCCCCATAATCCGTGATCAACGCGAGGGGGGATCGTAGTTCATGAGAAACATTGGCAATCACTTCTTTTCGCAACACGTCTACTCGCTGAAGTTCTGTGCTTAAGTCCGCAACAGATTCAGAAAGTGTACCTAATTCATCGCCACGGTTTAGTTTGGGTACGGAATAAAGCTCTCCGTTGGTTAAGCGGATGATGGCTTCTTTGATGGTTTTGATCGGGCGAATAAAATGCTGTGCTAAAAAAAAGGAGATCGTTGATGCAAAAATTGTTAATATGATGGTGAATAGAAAGAGTTGCTGTCGATTCATGCTTTGAAGCGCTTCGATTTGAGTGATCGTATTGGAGAGCAAAAGGGCAGCTGGGCGTTGGAAAAGAGTCGTAGGAACGCCAATAAGAATGGCAGAAGACTTTTCAAAGTCTTCTACAGCACTAAGGCTCTCACCGTTAAGGACAGTGGGTGCATGAGATAACAACCAGCTGTATTCGTTGCTCAACCCATCTATGTTTAATTGTTGTCCATTGTTAAATGCCGCCAGAATTTCGCCATACTCGTCGACTAAAAAAAGAGTCCCAACGATCGTTTTACTGAGGAAAAGCAATGGATCTTCTGGTAAATCATCTGGATCTACTGCCATTTCTTCAACAGCGGCAGCTGTTTCTTGAACTGTTTCTAAAAGTGATTCTTTTGTTACATTGATATAATTTGGTTCAAAGAGCAAAATTTGAACAGTCCATAAAAAAGCAATGCCAATGACGACCAGCAGCATATTGGCGGACCAAAGCCGCACGAGTAATTTACTTTTGATGTAAGTAAAACCTAACCGACTAGTCTTCATAATCAAATTTATACCCAACGCCCCAAACCGTTTGGATCAACTCTCGGTAATCCCCTAGACGCTCTCGCAAGGACTTGATGTGTGTATCCACTGTTCTGGTATCACCGAAATAATCGAAGCCCCAGACACCTTCTAAAATTGATTCTCGGCTCAAAGCAATATGATTATTTTTTGTCAAATAGACCAGCAGATCGAATTCTTTTGGCGTAAGCGGCAGAGGATTCCCTTTGATCGTTACAGTATGAGAAAAAACATTGACTTCGAGATCGCCATAAACGATCTTTTCGAACTGAAATTGACTACTTCGTTTCAGCACAGCTTTGATGCGAGCCATCAGCTCTTTAGGGCTAAATGGCTTGGCGATGTAATCATCGGCACCAAGATTGAAGCCAAAGAGTTTGTCATACTCTTCCTTTCGAGCGGTAATCATGATGACTGGCGTGTTACAGCTACCTCTGATTTCCGAAAGCGTCTGAAAGCCATCTTTTCCCGGCATCATGACATCTAGGAGAATCAAATCGAATGAATGATTGGTTAATTTTTCCAAAGTTTCTTTTCCATCTGATGCTTCAAAACATAGATACCCTTCGATCTCCGCATAAGTTTTCACTAGGGCACGCATATGAGTGTCATCATCGACAATCAATATTTTTTGCAATTTTATTCACATCCTTAAAAATAATTTATATTTTTTAAAGTATATCACAGCATAATCGCTGAATTAATAAGAAAATGACTCTTTGAAAAATAATTGTTCTTTCCCTCACAAGATCATCACAAATACCCAATACTATAGAGGTATATTCGATCGAAAGGGGCGCTTTGGCGATGTATGACTATCATATAGTCAAAAAGAAAAAAGCGAAGAAAAATCGTAAGCTAGTCGGTCATTGGTTATACATAATCAGTCTTGCGCTTTTTATGGGGTTTTCTGCACGTTTGATTTACATTGTTCAAGTCGGCGTGATTGCTGGCGTCTCTTTGTCTGAAAGAATAGAAAATTTGTATTATAGTTCACGATCCATCGAAACAAGTCGAGGGGCAATTTTTGATCGGCAGGGGACAGTGATCGCACAGGATATTCTTTCCTATACTGTTCGAGCGGTTCTTTCTGAAGATTACATTGATAATGGACGACCCATGTATTTAGACAGAGCGCGCTTTGAGGAGACCGCAACGATTCTTTCGGAGTATTTACCTATTTCTAACGAGCAAGTTTTGTCTATCTTGACAGACGGTGCGAATCAAATAGACCCGCCTGTCTTTCAAGTGGAATTTGGCAATGTTGGCAGTGGTCTAAGTGTGACCACTCGAAATCAAATCGAAGCGGCGTTTGATGCAGCTGGAATCAATGGTATCTATTTCGATGCTCGTTCAAGTCGCAGCTATCCGAATGGCATCTTTTCTTCACATTTGATAGGGACAACGTCAGATGATGATGAAATTCGAGTCGGAGTTTCTGGATTAGAATATGTACTGAACGACTTTTTGAAGAATCAAAATGGGCGAGAGTCTTTTCAAGTCAATGCTTCAGGGAATCCTGTTCCTGCAACCAATCAAATGGTAGAAGAAGGCGTAGATGGGAACGATGTTTGGACGACATTAGATGCTCATCTGCAGTTATTCACTGAATCAGTGATGGATGAAGTTATGGAACAAACACGACCAGAGAATCTGACGGCTTTATTAATGGATGCGAAAACTGGAGAGATTTTAACGATGGCTCAAAGACCTAGTTTTCATCCAGAGACCCAAGAAGGAATTGCGGATGAGCACTTTATTTGGCGTAATCTTTTTACGGAAGAGATGTATGAACCAGGTTCGACCTTGAAGCTGGCAACCGTTGCGGCAGCGATTGATGAAGGTGTTTTTGATCCGACGGAACGCTACAATCCTGTGAGTATGCAGATTGAAGATCGAATCATCAACGACCACGACTCAGGAGCAAATGGTGAGTTGACGATGCGACAAGCGTTAGCTTGGTCAAGCAACACTGGGATGGTTCGACTTCAGCAACGGATCGGTTTTGATGCATGGGCGCAGTATTTAACTGATTTTGGACTAGGGAAAGTTACAGGAAGTGAGCTTCCCGGTGAGGTGCCTGGTATCTTACCTTCAAGAAATCGGGTGGATTATGCCATGAGTTCTTATGGCCATGCGATTGGGGTCAATCAGATGCAGATGATGCAGTTATTTAGCGCATTTGCCAATGGTGGCGAGATGATTCGTCCGCAATTGATTCGGCAAGTGGGAGAAGAGACCCAAGTTTTTCCAGAAGTCGTTTCTCAGCCTATTTCACAAACAGCGGCTGATGCTGTATTGGAATACATGACCGATGTAGTGACGGATGAACGCTATGGAACCGCTTATGATGTATACCAACTGACGAACCATGAGATTTCTGTCAAAACTGGGACTGCTCAGATCGCCAATGAGAATGGTCAAGGTTACATGACAGGAGAGTTTGATTATATTTATTCGGCGGTCTCGATCTATCCAACGGATGATCCACAGTTTATTCTTTACCTCACTATCAAGCGACCAGAAGAATACGATCGTCATACCTTAGCTAAAATTGCCAATCCTTTGATGGAGCGTTCGATGGCGCTGCAAAGTTTTCGTGAGTAAAAAAGTTTCTTAACAGGAGCTTAAAAAGACATAGACCATCTAAGAAGTTTCATGCTGCAGCTGGTCAATTTTCCACAGGAATGATAGTCTTTAGAAAAGGCAGGACGGTTTATCAGCGATCCAATCTAGGGATGAATGAGTGGATAAACGATCGCGCTACAGCTAACACATAATGATTCATTGACGGAGGTGTCATATGAAAAAAATAAAATTCTTAATCAAAAGCATTTTTCTCATCGGGCTTCTTTATTTTGTAAGCCAGATGATTACATGGCAAGACGGGCGCTTGGCATTTTGGGATGCTCGACTCAACGAGATCACTCAATCTCTCTCGTCCCAATTTTCTCCTTCACAAGACACTTCAGCCAGGCCATCGGCAGAAACACCTGCCCAGACATATTTATATAATGAATCACGACAAGTGATCGAAGAAACCTTTGGAGAAGCGATCAATGAATCAGCGAATCGATATGGACTGAACTGGACTTCCTATCACGATGATTTTCGTAACTTCATGATGGTGATGTACGATGAACATGATATTGCGCAAGGGATCTATACGAATCAAGACACGATTCTTATCGATGACACGCTAGGTATCGGGTCTTCAAAAGCCAGCGTTCGTAATCAGATGGGTACGCGCCAAGAAAGTCTACAACGAGGATCAAGACGGTATCGCATCGATTCCGATGCCGACTATGATCTGTTCCTACAAGACGATCAATTGATTACTTTTTTCTATGATGTTCATGCCGAAGATACAGTGACTGCGATTCAAATCATCAATCGCTCGTTAGAAACACGCCATGCGAATGATTTTCGCCAAAATCAAGCCGCCATTTTAAGCGGCTTACGAACACAGTTATTTGAATTAACGAATGCCACCCGAGTGAAATTTGGTTTGTCGCCCCTTGGATTCAGTGAAGCAACCAGTGAGACTGCCGTGAAGCATAGCCAAGACATGGCAGAACATCGATATTTTGACCATATTGGGTTAGATGGATCGACTCCATTTGATCGGATGCAAGAAGACGGGATCAGCTTCACTGCTGCAGGGGAGAATTTGGCATTTGGCCAAGCCAGCAGTATTTACGCCCATCAAGGTTTAATGAATTCAGAGGGACATCGGGCAACGATTCTAAACGATGAGTATCAATTTCTCGGGATCGGTATTGCGATCGATACCAGCGAACAGCCATATTATACAACGTTGTATCACCGAGGATCGGCGTCGTGAATTCCTGAATTGCTTGAAACTGATTAGTTAAAAAACACTGCTCATTTGAGATTGTTGCGTTAGCAGCATCAAGCTCAATCTTTACTTCATACGTCGTATGGACAATACGATTTGCTGACACAATCCCATAAATCAAGTAGCTTATGATTAAAACGATCGACCCTATACCAATCAGCAGCTTTCCTTTTTCAGAAATGTTGATCGTTCCTATATTCCCAGATATCCGAATGAGACTGTCAATGACGAAAAAAATTAGTGATGAGTCACAAATTAGTCCGAGCCAGTACATACCGAAAGTACCAAAGAGACCCCAATTCACTTTTTCGATTAAAAAAGCAGCAATCGTGGTCAATGAACAGAGAAGAAAAAAGAGATGCAGAAAACTGAAGTGCTATAAATACCGATACCTCCAAAAAAACTTTAAATAGGTTAGAAAGACGGTGTAATCGTAGAAACCAATCATAGATGTGCCTCCTTTTGCAGAGAATCAATCAACATTTTTCAATGCAGAAACCAAGTCTAGTTTTTTAAGCCGTTGGCTGACAAGAAATGTTGTACTTAACGAACTAAGCCAAACAATCATAGAGGCGATTGCGACATTAATCCAGGTGAAGTGGGCGGTGTATTCAATCGTAATGGTTGAAAAGGTGCTTACATACTGTGAAAGGAACCAACTTCCTGCAGGAATTCCAATCAGCCAGCCAACCATCGTTGTTGCAGCATTTTCAATCATGGTGATTCGGCGAAGTTCTTTTTTTCTAAAGCCAAGGACGCTTAATGTCGTATAGTCACGAGTTCGTTCAACAAAATTTAGCGTCCCTAAATTGTATAGGACAACGATGACTAACAAAACTGCAAAAGCAATGATCATTGTAAAGATCCCTCCTAGACTATCAACAAATTCATACGCATTGTCCATTTGATCTTGTCGCGCAATCGTTGATGTGATTGCAGGATTGCCGGACAATGCTTCAGCAGTTTCCTCGTCTACTAAAAGCGTCTGAGGCAGAAAAGTCCCACCAGCTTCCAGCCAAGTTTTTTTTAACAAATAAGCACCTTGGTTCGTTTCACTAGTTATGATCCCAGATACTTCAAAGCGAAATGAGCTTTCATGAAATGCAGGAAAGACTTCTATTTGATCGCCTTTTTGAATGCCCGCTCTGTTAGCAAAACCTTCTGTTAGATAAATACCGCCAGGAGTGATCAACTCATTGTCAGTTGTTTTCATATGAACAAAATCCCCTTGATCAATGATCATCAGTAAGCGATTGTAGCCGTCATCAGGTGCAAAACGGGTAGGCAAAATTTGCACCTCTTGTCCAAAGGATTCTTCCAAAAATGCTGAATCACTAGTATTTATTCGTTGATGATAAGTAAAATCCTCTGTATAAGCTTTGTTAACTAAGTGGTTGATGGATTGGGGCATGCCTAGTCCGGCTGTGATCAGCATCATACCACCAGCAACTCCGATGATCCCCATTAAAACTCTCATTTTGTTAGAAGCAGCATCGCGAAACCCCCATTTGGCTTCATAACTTAACGGGTTCCAGAAGAACGAAAGCTTTTCTAGTAACAAATGGGCACTCTTGCCTTTTGTATTCCCTCTAAGGAAGTCCGCTGGCAGGCCAGTACATGCTTGATCAGAAGCAAAATAAGCAGAAGCCATACAAATGATTAACACGAGCAGACAAACGATTAATGAAAGGGAATTGTAGGAAACTGTCCAGTGTGGGAGAGATAGAATATTCTTTTGCGTTTCTAAAACAAAATGCGAAAGCAAGGGCGCTGCTGCCAAGCCAGCGGCGATGCCAAAGCTGCCGATGATCAAGCCGAAGCTAGTGAAATGAAACCCGATTGTTCTATTTGAAAACCCCAACGCTTGAAGGACTGCGATTTCTTTTGTTTGGGTATCAATCAACCGTTTGATCGTTGTATACATTGCAAGAATTGCTAGTAAGATAAACAAGAACGAAAACATAAAGGATAGATTTCGAATTTGAGTGACGCGGCCCAAGGCTTCAGAAACTTCCGTCAAGGTTGCTTGATCATAGTACGCAATATGGCGTTCCCCCATAATCGATTCAATTTCGGTTCTTAAGCGAGAGTTAGTCCCAGAGACTTCGACGACGTTAGGTAAAACGGATGTCTCCAGCATCATTTCTAAAGTCGCTTCTGATAAAATCCCGTAGCCATAGCGTTTCGGGTCGGGGGCAATATACTCTTGTGTACCAGTGAAGAAAAGCTTATCAGTTGTTAAAATCATCCCTGCTATGGTCAATTCAATTTCGCGACCGTCAACCATAATCCTCAGTGATTGATTTAAGGTAAGATCATTCGCCTGTGCGTAGTCGTGATTGATCCAAACAAAGCCAGGGGATTCATGGAATGTAGTACCTTGAACGAAATAAGGCTCTGCGATAGGTTTTCCAAGTGGTGCACTAAGAGTCAAAGTGCGTTCTGATGATGAGGAAGGCGCTTGATTAGTCAAATCAGAAACTGTAAATTCGTACTGAGAGAATGTCTTTTCTATCCCATCTAGTGCTTGGATTGATTGGATATCGTTTTCAGTAAAGCCAGTACCATAAACCCAAGCATCTGCCAGACCATTTGCATCAATAAAGTTGTCCAGGCTTTTTTCCAAACCGCCCCAAACACCTTGTAACCCAACAAATACAAGGACACTTAGAAACGCCATTAAGAAGACGGAGAAGAATTGCGTCCAATTTCTTTTAAGATCTCTAACCAGTTTTATAGACAGAAATTTCATATCAAGACTCCTTTGTTTTTACCTTCAGAGGCTTATTTTGTTCAATCGACTTGATTTTTCCGTCATGCAAATGAATAATTTTATCCGCATATTGAGCGAACTCTGCATTATGTGTGACCATCACCACAGCAGTATCCACATTCACCGCAGCTTTTTTTAATAAAAATAATATTTTTTTCCCTGTATGTGAATCTAAAGCGCCAGTTGGTTCGTCGCAAAGTAAGAGTTTTGGGGCTTTTGCCAAAGCACGTGCAATCGATACTCGCTGCATTTCTCCGCCAGATAATTGGTTAGGGAAGTTATTTTTTCTATGGGATAACCCTACAGATTCAAGGTAGTGAGAGGCTGGTTCATTATTTGTACTCAGTTGTTGTGCAATGCCGACATTTTCTAAAGCGGCTAAGCTAGGAATCAAGTTGTAGAACTGGAAGACAAAACCGACGACGTCACGCCGATAATCTGAAAGCTGTTCATCAGAAAGATGAGAGATTTCTTTTTCTCCCATGCGAAACTCTCCTTGGCTTGGACGATCCATACCGCCTAATAGGTTTAAAAGAGTGCTTTTTCCTGAGCCTGATGGCCCTAAAATGATGGTGAATTCACCCTTATTGATCGTGAGGCTCACATCATTTAATGCAATGATTTTACGATTATTTTCACCATAAAATTTATTGATATGTTTCAATTCGATCATTTTGATCCTCCTAAAGTTTTCTTGTATGTACTGTTATCTTAATAAAGCAAAAACAAAAAAACATCCGTATTATCCGAATGTTTTTTTGCGGAGTTCATCATTTGATTAAATTCAGTTTGATTCCTTCTCGAACAGCACCGATCCTTGTTTGTACGTTCAACTTATTGCAGATAGATGAAACGTGGTTTTCGACGGTTCTGCGACTGATAAATAGTTTTTTTGCGATTTTTTCATTGGTTTGTTCCTGCGAAATCAATTCTAATACTTGCCGTTCTATCTCACTTAAGAGACGCATGTCTTTTTCAAGAAAAAGGTGTTCAGGGGAAACTTTATTGCCATGGTAGACCGTTTTTATCGTTGTGATCAATTCATCATACGAAGCTTCTTTTCTCAAAAAAGCCCATATACCAAGTTCAAAGGCACGCTTATGAAGAAGTGGTTCATAAAAACCCGACAGCATAATTATTTTTGGCAAAGTATCATCAGTTAAGGTATGAATACGAGGAATCAGCTCAAAGGCATGCGTGCCCTTTAGCATCATATCGAGGAGGACAATATCAATTGACTGGTTTGCCATAGCTTGAAAAAAATCTGTTGGTTTTGTAAATGCGCCTATAATCGAAAATGAGGGCTCTTTTTGCAGCGTATTTTTGATTCCTTCAAGGACGAGTTCGTGGTCGTCTAACAATGCAAGTTTAATCGGCATAGTTTGCTCCTTCGAAAATATTTTTTGGAATTCTAAGCTGAATGGTTGTAGGTGAGTAGTGAATGACAAATCTACCCGACAATAACGAAAGCTTTTCTTTAATTACATTTAATCCGAAATGAGGACCTTTACTAAGAGAGTCTTGTCCAAAAGTTCCGTTATCACTAATTTCGAATACTACTGTATCATCCTCAACTGCATTTGTGATTATCAGTTCTGTTGCATGTCCATGCAAAATACTGTTATTGAGCAATTCTTTGACTGAGCGCAAGATGAAGTTGTTGATTTCAGGTGAATCTGAATGGATGGTTCGGTCATAGGCAAAATGTATGAGCACAGGGTGGTTTTGCTGTATTTGAACGAAAAGAGAAGCCAATGTTTTTTCTAATCCTATTTCTTGCAGAAGCAGAGGATATATATCTGAGCAAAGTTCTCTTAAATCATAAATCAATTCATCAAGCTGCTGGATGATTTTTTCTTTTGGCACTGTTTGTCTATCATTTTCAATTTGACGTAACAAGTGGATGATCTCTTGAATGATCCCATCGTGAATATAGCTTGAAATTGTCTCTCGTTCTTTTTCAACTGCTAAAAATACATCTAGTGAATTCATTGGTTCATTATGGCGACTTGCTAAATAGAATAATTCTTGTAGAAGCGGCAAAAGAGTATATATTAAAAGGAAGAGATAAAGAATAATTAGTAGATTAGGAACGTAAGCGTTAAGTTGGCTGATAAAAATGACGATTACCGTTAAAAATAGTGAGAGTATCAGATAGATCGATCTGGTTGTGATACGGTACCGAAATTTCAAGACGCGATCAATTGCTAAGCGATGGAAAATTCCTATAAAAGGCAGAAAGATAAAAAATACCAGCATATAGTAAGGTGCACTCCATCCAATAGGGAATGCATATAAATAAAGAAAAGGGGCAATACTTACAAATAGAATTACTGGAAGGTTGACTTTGGTAGCTGTTCTATGTTTTTTGTGACTTTTATTAAAAAAAGAGAAGCAATATTCGCCAAGCATCAGTAGCATCAAGCTGTAAACAAAACCGACTGCTAAATATTCAGCGAGTACATAGCCAATCTGAAAAAAAGCGGCATAACAGGTTGCTGCTAGATTTAATAGGAGGAGCAGTGCTGGAAAGATTCCTATATTGCTTATTTTATATGAGCTGTTGATCTTCAAAAATGAATTCAAGAAAAATGGAAAAGTGGATAAGGAGATAATCAAAATCACTCTACCTAACGTATTCCCAATACTTGAAGGAAACGCCGCTAAAAAAATAAACGCAAATACAAAGAGCCATAAATAAAAAAGCCGTGATCTTTTTGAAAGAAGCTGTTTTCGATAAAAAAAGAGCAAGAATAAAACTAACGATCCACTAAAAGCTAAAAGTGTAAAAAATATCGGCAGAAATGTTTTGGGCGAATCAAAGCGATAAGTGATTCGTTGCTGCTCTCTTTGGATCGTGAGTGAATTGATTTGCTCGACAACTAGCCAATTTGTTAATTGTTTATTCTCTTTTGGCAAATTTCCATCGAGCTCTACTAGCTGATCATTGATTTGCAGCGAAGTATCCGCTCCCAGACCACCATCATAAATACGTTTTATAAACCATTCGTCATTTATTTGGTAAGCCCGAATGCCAAAATATGTAGTTTGATAAATAGTGTGAGTGAAATAAATCATCAAGATTAGGTAGAAACTCCCCAGTAAGATATGCATCATTTGCCATCTATACGATTTAATCAAGTCGGCCTCCTTTTTTTGTGAAAAATTTCAAATGAAATGTTCAATTTATCACAAGGGTGATTATCATTGGCAGCATTCTTATCCATGGACTTTGAGACGCTGGGTTACTTTAGACATCCAACATTTCCCTGTGATTTTTTATCAAATAGTGTATCAATAGTTTCAATCTGATTCAAGCGCTTTTTGAAGATTTGCCTTAACAGCACCCTAATTCTGCAATACATTGTCATTTTGTCTAAGAATTTGCATTCTATGAAAATGGCACTATGATTGGTTCCGTCATTTTTTTGCTGCAAAAAGATCGTCTTTATTTTTCCGTTTTCCAAATAATACTGAATTATCTGCGTATTTCATCTATGAGGTGGTGAAAATGGATCGATGGAAGCTGTTCAAAGACTATTGGCGATTTGCAGTTGGTGGTGCTGTTTTGATGGTGTTGCTGATCATCTGGTTTGTACCGTTCTCGCAAAAAAAAGAAACAAACTGGCATTCAATGGCAGATGCAGCAGGTCAATCGTCTGAAATGGGGGAAGGTGGAGCCCTTCAAGAAGATAGTCTTCACGATGAAGAGTATGAGATCGTTATCGATGTCAAAGGGGAAGTGCACCAACCGGGAATTTATCGCTTGAAATCAGGTGCGCGGATGTATGAATTGATCGAACAAGCAGGTGGTCTGACAGAAGAGGCGTTAGAAACAGCCATAAACTTAGCACAAGTGCTACAAGATCAACAGATGGTGATCGTCCCTCATAAAGAGGATCAAGCGTTTATGGAGATGAATGCTTCAGGAGTAGGTGGCAGCCAAACAGCAGTGACACAAATCAATCTGAATCAAGCCAATGCACAGCAACTGCAAGAACTGCCAGGTGTGGGTGCCAAAAAAGCAGAAGCAATCATCGCTTACCGAGAAGAATATGGCTTTTTTAAACAGATTGATGACCTAAAAAAGATCACAGGCATCGGAGAGAAGACCTTTGAGTCCTTGAAAGAGATGATTACAGTGGCGGACTGAACCAAATAAATGTAAGAAATACTAAGAAATGACGGTTGAAAATTCAAGAAATTCGATTAGAATAGAACTAATCAATGACAAAGGAGCAAACGAATGAGCAATACGAGAATCCCATGGGACCAGTATTTTATGGCACAAGCTGTATTACTGTCTTTACGCAGTACGTGTTCCCGACTTGAAGTCGGCGCTACATTAGTCAAAGATCGCCGAATCATCGCTGGAGGCTACAACGGGTCCGTCAGTGGCGATGTACACTGCATTGACGATGGCTGTTATGTTGTCGATGACCATTGTATTCGGACGATTCATGCAGAAATGAATGCCTTATTGCAATGTGCAAAATTAGGGGTGTCAACAGACAATGCGGAAATCTATGTGACGCATTTTCCCTGTCTTCCCTGTACGAAAGCAATTTTGCAAGCAGGGGTCAAAAAGATCCATTATTTGAATGACTATCGCAACAATCAGTATGCAATGGAACTGATTCAACAAGTAGGTGCTTCCGTCCACCAAGTTGAACTCGATCCGGTGTATTTTGAAAAACTTTCGTTTGGTGTGCTGAATGATGCACAACCAACAAAAAAGAACTGATTCATTTTTATTTCTTAGTATTATTTTTGCTTGTTCGGTGACTGCTTACTATCGGCAGTCCATCTTACTGGGACTCATTGCACTTTATTATTTCGGGATGCTTGTCTTAAAACGACAAGCATTTTTGTGCATGATTTGTTTTGTCGGACTGTTGCTGTTAAGTGTCCGCGTTTCTCTTTCTCGGACTGGGAACATACAAGAAGGTGAGTATCAAGGGGTAGTCAATGTGCTGCCAGACACGATCAAAGTCAATGGCGATCTACTTACATTTGAAGCAAAATCCTCTGCAGGTAAAGTGATTGGCCGTTACACGGTTTATTCAGAGACTGAAAAACAGCAATGGCAGGATCGATCCGTTTGGGGAAGAAAGCTGCTGGTGAAAGGATTTTTTTCTCTTCCTGAAAAACCACGAAATCGCCATAGCTTTGACTATTCTGCCTATTTGGCCAGTCGATCGATTATTGGCACAGTCCATATTGAGAAAATTGTAGGAATGGAAGAAGCAGACTCAGGCTTTTCGCTTGCAAAAGTTCGAGCAGAGGTTATTTCTTCTGTGCAACGAATCTTTCCTGAACGCTCAGCAGCCTATATCAATGCGTTGCTCTTTGGTTTTAAAGACCATGACTTTCAAGAAGTACGTCAAATGTATCGTGCGAGTGGCTTATTGCATTTTTTTACGATCTCAGGAATGCATGTTGTCTTATTTTTCAAATGGTTTCGCGGATGCTTCTGCCGATTGGGGTTTACGCAAAAAGAAATGCTGTTGCCAATGGGGGTCTTTTTCTTGGTCGTAATTGGGATTTGTGGCGGCGGCATTAGTGTCTGGCGTGCTGTCTTGGCATTGTCGGTTACTCAAGTGACCACTCTTTATCAACAACGGCTATCGGCAAGTGATCATTATGGGATCGTCTTAACGGCTCTTTTATTCGTTGATCCCAAAGTATTGCTTCAAACATCGGGGCAACTAAGTCTTTTGATGACCTTCTTGATAGTAATGCAGCGACCAATCGGATTGACGTGGTTTTGGCGCTGTCAGTTCCTCACGGTGCTGGCTGCGCCTGTCATTGTCTCGCTCTTTTATGAATTCCCATTATTTGGGGGCTTTTTGACGTTTGTCTTTTTACCGTTTTTTCAATTGGTTTTGCTACCAGCCTGTTTCGTAATGTTCATTGCTGGGACACTTTTCCCAACCATCAGTGGGCTGATTGCCCTTTTTGAAGGGCTTTTGCTGCTTATGGAAGTTGTCGTGGGCGCTGTAGGAGGCGTGTCGATAACGGTGGGTGCCGTTCCTGCAGGATTGGCTGCTAGTTGTTGTTTGCTCAGCTTGCTCTGTTACCAAAAGAAACGGTGGCTGCTGGTGATCTGTTTTTCGCTTGTTGTACCAATCGTCTTTCAGAAGAATCGCGTTTTACCCACCATTAGTTATGTCGACGTTGGTCAAGGCGATAGTATCGTTTTACAGGCAGAAAAAAATCGCGAAGTTTATGTGATCGATACTGGAGGTTCTCTGTCTTTTCCGAAAGAAAACTGGCAAGAGCGCAAACGACAAGCTGCCGCGGAATCTACATTGATTCCTTTTTTGAAAGGGGAGGGAGTCAGGAAAATCACCGGGTTGTTTCTAACTCATGGGGACACGGACCATATGGGAGATGCGCTAGCATTGATGAAGGCGATCCCCGTTGAAACGTTATATCTCGTACCAGGAAGTGAACAAGATCACCGCATCGCCAAGCTTTTAAACGAACTGCCTAAGCAGACAAGCGTTGTTTGGACGACGGTTGGCCAAGTAGTGGGTGATTTCCTTCAGTTGCAAGTATTGGCACCAGAATCAGGTGCAGGGCAAAACGAAGATTCGCTGGTGATTAAAACCAAGGTAGGGGATAAAACATTTTTATTTACTGGCGATCTCGAACAAGCAGGGGAAAAAAAGTTGATTCATGATTATCCGAATCTTAAAGTTGATGTATTGAAACTAGGGCATCATGGCAGTCGAACCTCGACGGCACCTGAGTTTGTTGCGGCAATCGATCCCCAATTCGGGATCGTTTCAAGTGGACGGAACAATCGGTACGGGCATCCTCATGAAGAGGTGCTTGAAACGTTGGTAAATCAGACCGTTTTGCGAACCGATCAGCAAGGCATGATCCAATTTATTTGGTCTGAAAAACAACAATCATTTTTGATAAAAACGCTGCTAGACTATCCGATTGACTAATGGTAGGATAAGAATGAAAGCGGGGGGAACGATGGAATTACAAAAAGCGTTGCAAGCAATTCGAACCAAGGAGTTGCAATCGATTTATCTAGTCATCGGCAGTGAAATGTTTTTACAAGAGCAAGTTCGCACGGCCTTTTTGGAGCGTTTTTCCGTTGGGAAAGATGATCTGAATTTTGCTTCCTTTGACATGGAGAAAGATCCCCTTGATATGGTGATCCAAGAAGCCCAATCGTTGCCTTTTTTTGGCGATCAGCGATTACTTTTCGTTGAGCGGCCATTTTTCTTAACGGCTGAAAAAAAGAGCAATGCACCTGAGCATGACCTAGATGATTTTTTGAATTACATCAAAGACCCATTGGAATCATCGGTAATGGTGATTTTTGCAGATGTCGATAAATTAGATGAACGGAAAAAAATTACTAAGCAGCTGAAGAAAGCCGCAGTTGTGATTGATGTCGCACCTATGAAAGAAGCCGACGTGCGTCAGTATCTCCAACAGTCGTTGGCCAATGATGGCATCGAGATGAGCCGAGAGGCGTTTGATTTGTTTTTACGGTTAACGGATCTGCAACTATCAAAAGCGATGCAGGAGTTACAGAAACTACGATTGTATGCAGGAAACGGCAATAAAATCACGAAAGAGATCGTCTTGCAGTTGATCCCTAAGACGTTGGAACATAATGTCTTTGAATTAACCAGTGATGTCTTAAAGGGGAACGTATCGGATGCGTTGCGCTTGTATGACGATCTATTATTGCAAGGGGAAGAGACGATCAAGATCAATGCTATTTTGATCAGCCAAGTCCGTCTACTGTTACAGGCAGCGATTTTGATGAAAATTGGCTACCAGCAAGCCAATATCGCAGAAACGTTGGGGATTCATCCGTACCGAGTGAAGTTAGCGATGCAGCAAGCGCGAGGCTTTGGAGAAAAGCAATTAGCGGCACTCTATAACGAATTGATCGAAAATGATTACTTAGTAAAAAGTGGCCAGATGGACAAAGAGTATTTGTTCCAGCTATTTGTTTTAAAACATGGCAAACAGTAAGTCAAAAAGAAAGGCGCAGCAATCGATAATTGCTGCGCCTTTCTTAATTTGCTTATTTTGCAATTTTTTTACTTAAACGAGATTTGTCGCGACTAGCTTTGTTCTTGTGGATCAATCCTTTAGTCTCAGCCATATCGATTGCTTTAACAGCATCTTTATATAACGCATCTACGTTATCAGCACCAGCTTCAACAGCTTGATCAAATTTTTTGATTGCTGTACGCATTGTGCTTACTTGAGATGAATTCTTAGCATTAGCCGCTTCGCTTGTGCGAACACGTTTGATTGCAGATTCAATGTTTGGCATGTATTTCACCTCCGAAAAAAAAGTTCAATTACGTTTAGAAAACGTATAAATCAACACTAGTCATTATACCTAATGCCAAGAGTGATTGCAATAAAAGTTGTAAAGAAATTTTACTTAACACAAAAATTTGTTTTTTGACCGTGCTATTTTTTGCTTTATGGTTTTAAAAAATGCTTCTTTGCACATTTTTTACTGAATAGTTATAAAAAGTTTACACAGAAAGAGCTTTCTATGCTATGATTACTTCGGAATTTTTAAATGGGGGAATCTATGTGAATATCGCTTTATTTCTAACGATTGTCTTGTCATTAGGGGTGATTTTCGTCAACGGGTGGACGGATGCGCCGAATGCTATTGCAACCGCTGTCTCCACGAGAGTCTTACGCCCGAATATCGCCATTGGCATGGCAGTCGTCATGAATTTCTTAGGTGTGCTGGTGATGACGTATTTTAATGCGCAAGTTGCAGAAACCATCAGCAACATTGTGACTTTTGATTCAGGCGGGAGTTTTCGGGTCTCACAGATCGCATTAGCCGCTGCCTTGTTTTCAATTGTTGTTTGGACGGTCGCAGCTTGGTATTTTGGGATCCCAACCAGTGAATCTCACGCATTGATTGCGGGATTGACAGGGGCTGCCATGGCTCTGGGTGGTTTACATGCAGTCAACGGTGAAGAATGGATGAAAGTCTTAATCGGTCTCGTTGTGTCTACGTTAATGGGGTTTATTGGTGGATTTTTGATCACGAAACTGATCGTATGGCTCTTTCGCGATACCCAACGGCGAAAAGCCAACAAAATTTTTACGGTTGGTCAAGCCATCGCGGCTGGTGCCAATGCCTTCTTGCATGGTGCCCAAGATGGACAAAAATTCATGGGTGTGTTCATGTTAGGCCTTTTTTACAACAATCTTGCTGAAAAGACCGGCAATGGCTTTGCCATCCCACTGTGGGTGATGGTTCTTTGTTCCTTGACCATGGGGATCGGTACATCGGTCGGTGGGATGAAGATCATTAAATCAGTGGGGATGGATATGGTAAAACTGGAAAAATACCAAGGCTTTTCTGCAGATGTTACTGCAGCAATCTGTTTGTTCTTGTCTTCCGTATTTGGTATCCCAGTTTCAACAACGCACACGAAAACGACCGCTATCATGGGCGTTGGAGCGTCTCGGCGTTTTTCTAGCGTTGATTGGCGCATTGTAAAAGAAATGATCTATGCTTGGATTTTAACCTTTCCTGGCTGTGGATTGATTGCGTTTCTAATGGTCAAATTTTTATTGCTAATTTTGTGAGGAGAGAAAGTAATGGCACGAAAAAAAGGATTCGATTATTTTGCAGCAATGGAGCAGTTGGCGACGAACGGCCATTTAGCTGCCAAACGTTTTTCGCTTTTGATCAACGATTATTCTGAACGAGCATTGACCGAAGCAGCAGCTGAGATTCATGCTTTGGAAAAAGAAGGGGATAAAGTGATCGCTGAGCTAACCAATGAGTTATATGATTCATTTATCACCCCTATCGATCGCGAGGACATCCTAGTCATTTCAGAGCGTCTAGATGATATTTTGGATGGCATTATGGGACTGACTTATTTATTTGAGAATTTGGTCATTACGAAGATCCGCCCTGAAACCAACTTATTTGCTGGAATGATCGTTCAAGCGACACAAGGCGTTGAAACGGCCTTAAAAGAATTTCCTAAGTTCAAAAATTCAAAAACATTGCGTCAAATGATTAATGATGTGAATACGATTGAATCAGAAGCAGACCGTTTGTATTCAAAAATGAAAAAAGCGTTATTCACAGACGAAACGGACGTTCTTGAAATCATTAAATGGAAAGATGTTTATGATCGTTTTGAATCAATTATCAACGACACCGAAAGTGCGGTGGATATTATTGACGGTATGGTAATCAAAAACACGTGAGGAACTAGAGACCTTTCAAATAAAAAAAGAGCAACTCTTGGGCAGGTAAGTGCCACAAGAGTTGCTCTTTTTGCTTATAATTGGATCAGCCAATAGCCGATCAAAATGATTCCTAAAACGATACGATACCATCCAAATACGGTAAAATCGTTACGCTTGATGTAGTTCATCAAGAAACGGATCGCGATGATCGAAACGATGAATGAGACGATGGTTCCTGTTAATAAGATGACGGTTCCTTGGAAATCAAAGGCATTGCCATCTTTCAAAAACTTGAAGATTTTCAAGGCACTGGCACCAAACATGGTGGGAATACCTAAGAAAAATGAAAATTCAGCAGCAACATAACGAGAAGCGCCGATCATGATAGCACCTAAGATAGTAGCACCAGAACGAGAAGTTCCTGGGATCAATGCCAATACCTGGAACATGCCGACAATCAAGGCCGCTTTGTAGGTGAATTTGTTCAAATCGGTACATTTCGGTGCTTTATTCTTGTTTCGTTTTTCAACTACGATAAAGCCGATCCCATAAACGATCAAGACGATCGAAACGGAGAAAAAGTTGTAGAAGTGCGCATCTAACCAATCATCTAACGGCAATCCGATAATAACCGATGGCAAGACCGCAACAATAACTTTAAACCATAACGTCCACGTATCTTTTTTCTCTATTTCATTTTTTTGTGGGGAAAAAGGGTTCAGTTTATGGAAATATAAGTAGACGACTGCTAGTATCGCGCCCAATTGAATGACAACATTGAACATCGTCATAAATTCGGGGGTAACATTCAAACCGATAAATTCGTCGGCAAGAATCAAGTGACCAGTGCTGCTAATTGGCAGCCATTCCGTGATCCCTTCAATGATCCCAAATAAAATCGCTTTTATAAAATTTGTAAAAAACATTGGTCCAGTCCTTTCTATGACAAAATACAACTCTTAGTATACCGTTTCCTGATTCGAATACCAATCTTTTTCCTAAAAAAAGAGGGCAGTTTTTAAAACAAAAACTGCTCCTTTCTTGAAGAAATTGATTAGCCGTCAGAGGTTTCTCTTAGGACAAAAGCTCTTGAGAGAGCGCTAAGCCTTTTTTGATGTATTCTGTGTTACCAACTTCGGCGATGGTAAAGCTGCCGTCTTCGTAGATCAGTCGAGTGACCGAACCATTTTCAATATCCATACGAACATTGTTCTCATCATTGATCAGATGCAAAAGAAAAGCGATCGTTAAGCCGTGAGACACAACTAACGCATTGCCGCCGCCTTTTTTCTCAACGCGATAGGCGATATCTTCAAACCCTGTTTTGACACGTTCGGTCAAAACATCAAAGGTTTCCGCCCAATTGGCTGTATCGGCGTGGTAGATCGCATTGGCGATCGCCTCAAACGTGACATGATTAGCAATCATCTCATCATAATCAGGAAAATCAAGAATCCGCGGCAGAACGCCCCACATTTCTGCATCATAGGCCCCTTCAAGGGAGCCAAAGCACCATTCACGAATCCGTTTGTCGATGTGATAAGGGATCTCCGGTCCTCTGACATGTTCACCCAGTATCAGACGCATGGTTTCAATCGCTCGACCACTGTCACTGGATACTGCTTCTACAAAATCCACATCGCGTAACCCAAGGCCTAAATAGTGGATGCCTTGTTCACCGGTTCGAGTCAATGGTGTGTCACACCAGCCTTGCACCCGCTGCAATGTGTTAAACATTGTTTTTCCGTGACGCACGACATACAATTCCGTCTTTGCCATAACTAGTTATTCCTCCTTTTGATTCGTCATACGTTTATGCGTTAAAAAACGGATTGGTCCGTTTCTCAATTTCGATCGTTGTTGGTTCTCCGTGGCCAGGATAGACCGCCATTTGATTCGGTAAAACAAAGAGTTGCGTTTGGATGCTGGTCAACAATTGTTCCAAATTTCCGGTTGGCAGGTCTGTCCGACCAATGCTACCTTTAAATAAGGCGTCTCCGGAAACGACAAAATTGTCAAAAATAAAACTGACGCTGCCAATGGAATGACCCGGGGTTGCAACAACCTTAAAGGACATGCCAGCTATCTCGTACTCTTTCAACTCTAGCTCGAATTCAGCTGGACGTGCGGTGATGGTTCCTAATTCAGGATGACGGCCAGAAAGGTTTTTCATAGGATCACTTAGCCATCCTTGCTCAAGCGGACTCACGTAAACGGGGATCTGATAATAATCCCGCAAATGGTCAACTGCGCCGATATGGTCATAATGAGTGTGGGTCAATAAAATCGCTGCTGGTTTTGCGCCTGTTTTTTCGATCTCAGCGATCAATCTCGCTGCTTCTGCTCCAGGATCAATAATCAACAAAACATCTTCTTTCCAAATTAGGTAACAATTTTCTTGAACGGGTCCTGTCACTAAACCAATGATTTTCATGCTAAAACCTCCTAGGATCACAAATACTTGTGTCTGACTATAAGTATAGCTTAAAGTATAAGAGGAAACAAAGAAAGGTTTTTAGGAGTGAAAAATTAATGATAAAAACGATAAACGCAGAAGACAATCGTCAGGCAGTCTGTCAATGGCTAAATCATTCAACGAAAAAAACAGAGGCAGTGAGTGCCTTTTCCGATCAAGAGCAGCTTTCATTTGCTTTTTTTGACAATCAGGATCAACTTGGTGGGGTGATTGGAAAACGGACAGGCAATACGATCCATATTCAATTGTTAGCAGTTGATCCAAGCCATCAGAATCAGGGGATCGGGAAACAATTGATAAAAGCACTTTTTGATCACGGTAAAAAAGCGGGGTGTCGTTCCGTGACGGTTACCACCCAAGACTACCAAGCGCCGCAATTCTACCAAGCAGTCGGCTTCGAACCGTTTGCTGTGCTTACGGATACACCTGTGCTTGGCACGGATAGGCTTTACTTCGTGAAGATGCTGTGATCAACCTTTGGCAGGCAGGTGATAAGGATAACCAATAGTTTGATGAGAGAAAAGCTTAGAATTATTGTGGGAATTCGAAAATTTTTCTAAGAAACTGCATTAGCAAAAAACTGCTGTTATACTAATTAAAATAAGAAAGCGTTGATTCGTTTGAAACGGGTCTAGTTTTTGACGAAAGCATGAACATTCTTCGTGACCAACTTCGAGGAAAGTGTGTGATCTGTATCTTGCGTTAGTTTTGATTGGTATACCTCAACTCTTTGTAAGAAGGTGTTTTTATGAAAAAATCCCTGCAATTTTTTTTCACTCTATGCTTCGCCGCGCTCGCTTTAGTGAGCTGTGGCCAAGAGGAGCTAACCATCAACGATTCGAAAGAAGTTTCTGAAACTGTTACTTCCGCCTCAAAAACGGTTGAAAATGGCGACCTTGATTTGATGCTGATCCAAGATGAGAGTGTCATCTTTCCGCAAAGCCAAGGGGTTTATGATTTTCATGAGAATGAGTTGACGATCGTTAAGCAGTATTTGCCGATGGCAGATTTAGAAGATAGTTCAGCCAGCTTTAGTGATGTTGCCTTGTATGAAGGACAAATCGAAAGTGATTTTCAGCGTCATTTTTCCCATTCAGAGGTACAGTTGTCCAACGACCCTTATCAAATTTATGAGATCACCTATCAAGATGCATCATACACGGTTGAAGGGAAGCATTTGACGATCAAAGCAGATGGACGGACCTTTGAGTTCACCTTAGATCTAGACAATCAACAAGCTTTTGACCAAAATGGTGTCAGTTATGATATTCAAGTCGATCAATAAATATCTTTCAAAAAATAGCCCTGCTTTACTTGCTTAGGTGAGTAGAGTAGGCTTTTTTGTAAATCCTTCGCCAAACCCATTTTCTGGAAGAAAAAATGAAGTCAATTATCTGATGAGTAGGTGTTTTGTTGCAAGTGGTTTTTTCATGGTGATAAAACCTGTTTGAATAGGATACTCTCCGCAGAGGATGAAAAGCTGTTTCTGTTCGCTTTTCCAAAAGTAATCTATCCGCTATAATGGCAAACGAGAAGGTGAACACGTGTATAAAGGAAAAGTTGCGGTTAGAAAAATCGTAGAATTTATTTTGCGCCGAGGCGATATTGATAGCCGTAAAGTCAGTAATCATACCGCGCAAGAAGGCGCCCGTATCCATCGCCAACTACAAAAAGAGGCTGGGGATGCGTATCAAAAAGAAGTCTTTTTCAAACGAGAAAGCCAAATTGAGAAAGATTCGATCACTGTCGAAGGACGTGCCGATGGTCTCTTTTTTGATGCAACTGTTAATTCTTGGGTGATCGATGAGATCAAAACTTCAGAACCAGCGTTCGAAGATATCCCTGAAGATCAAATCGATTTGTTTTTTGCCCAGGGAATGGTTTATGCTTATTTGTTTTTACTACAAGAAAATGAACAAGCAGCGCTTAGTGACAGTGAAAATCAAGAGAAACCAGAAGCAGAACCTACTGCTGAAGGTAATGATCCGAAGAGACCCATCGATCGAATCGCCGTACAATTGACTTATTATCAAACCACTGAAAAGCTGACCACCCGTACGAGAAGAACATTTCAGTTTTCAGAATTAGCTGTTTTTTATGAAGAATTACTTCAGGAATATCATAAATGGTTAGTTTTTCAAGAGAATTGGCGCCGTGTCCGCAATACGTCTTTGCAGCTGCTGTCTTTTCCCTTTGAAACCTTTCGCAAAGGGCAGCGAGAGTTAGCAGCAGCGGCGTATAAAACACTAAAAAATGGCAAGCGACTTTTTGCGGAAGCGCCAACTGGAACTGGAAAAACCATGTCAACGCTGTTTCCCGCATTAAAAGTGCTAGGGGAAGAAGGGGCTGATCGGGTCTTTTATCTGACGGCGAAGACGATCACCAGACAAGTGGCCGAAGATGCACTGAGCAAGTTAGCAGACAACGGTAGTGAAACCAAAAGTGTCACGATTACCGCCAAAGACAAAATCTGTTTTTTAGATGAACGAAACTGTACGCCAGAACACTGTGCGTATGCGCAAGGCTATTACAATCGAATCAACGAAGCATTATGGGATCTGTTGCATCACGAGAACCAAATAACCCGAGAAGTGATCGAGACCTACGGAAAGAAACATACGGTCTGTCCCTTCGAGCTTTCACTGGATGTCAGTGTCTTTTGCGATGTCATTATTGGTGATTATAATTATTTGTTTGATCCCACCGTTTATTTGCGAAGATTTTTTGAGGAGCCGGATGAAGAATATTTCTTTCTAGTGGATGAGGCCCATAACTTAGTCAACCGTTCCAAAGAAATGTATTCGGCAACCATTACCCGGCAGCCATTTAAGGAATTAAAGAAGAAACTATCCAATGACCAGCAAAAATTAAAACGCGCCCTAAACAAAGTTGACAAAGAATTTGCGGCTATTGCTCAAATAGCAAAAGAGGAAGAGTGGGAATACCACCATCAAGCAGCTCCCCATGAAACGATGGTCAATCAGCTCTACAAAGTAGCTGAATTGATGAAGGAATGGTTGCCGGCAAATCCTGAGCATGAATTGCAAGAAGAAGTGCTGCAAGTGTATTTTGAAGCTAATCATTATTTGAAGATCAGTGAATTTTATGATGATCACTACGAAACGACGGTGGAGATCGACCGCTATGATATCAAACTACGGCAATTTTGCATCGAACCAGCGCCGTTTTTGGAATCTGTGTTAGATAAGGGCAAGGCCAGCCTGTTGTTTTCTGCGAGCTTTACTCCTTTGTCCTATTATCAAGAGGTGTTAGGAGGCGGCAATGAAGCTTTGCGCTATCGCCTGCCAAGTCCTTTTGATCCGAAAAATCAGGGGATTTTTATTGCAGACTATATCCAAACAACGTATCGCCAACGTGAAGCCAGCATTCCTGCAATCGTTGATGCAATCCAGCAAATGACTGCAGCGAAAGCGGGAAACTATATGGTCTTTTTCCCTTCTTATCGTTACTTGGATGATGTGGCGGCAGCATTTTCCCAACAGGCGCCAGAGGTGGAGGTCTTGATTCAGGGGACAGCCATGAACGAAGTAGAGCGCGAGGCGTTTCTTGCACAGTTTCAATCTCTTGAGCGGCAACGATCATCCTTGCTAGAAACAAGTCAAGACGGACAAGAGAGCCAGCCAAAAACATTAGTGGCATTTTGTGTCCTTGGTGGAATTTTTTCTGAAGGGATCGACTTGAAAGGCGATCGCTTGATCGGTGCGGCAGTGGTAGGAGTCGGACTGCCGCAAATCAATCACGAGCAAGAATTGATTCGGGAATATTACGATGAGAAAAAGGCAGCTGGCTTTGCGTATGCCTATCAGCTGCCCGGGATGAATAAAGTCCTGCAAGCAGCCGGTCGAGTGATCCGGGATGTCAGCGATCGCGGCGTGGTGTTATTGCTGGATCAACGTTTTCGGACACCGCGTTACCAAGAACTTTTCCCACTGCACTGGCAGCATGCCTTAAACATTCGTCGGCCGCAAGAGTTATCAAAGGCATTGACTCATTTTTGGCAAGAAAAAAACTAGAAGCAGAGCTTTCAGGAGAGGTTGTGCAAAATCAGCGGGTAAGGCCGATTTTGCCTAACCATCACGTTAGACTCTGTTCTAGTTTTTTTTGATTAGCGATAATTTGTAAACTGTAAATCGATCGTCAGGGGCAGTTTACGCAACAATTGGATCACTTCTTGCAGATCGTCACGACTTTTGCCGGTTACCCGAATTTGATTGTCTTGAATTTGAGTTTTAACTTTTAGCTTGGCGTTTTTGATCGCAGTCGTTATTTTTTTGGCGTTTTCTTTATCGATCCCATTGATCAATTCTGCTGTTTGACGAGCTTTTGCTCCCAAGGCATGCTCCGTTTCGCCAAATTGAATATTTTTCGTTGGTACATTCCGTTTGATCAGCTTCGCAAAGAGCACATCTTTGATTTGCTCCAACTTAAATTCGTCATCTCCAACGATCGTCAGTTTGCCCTCAGTCATCTTGATTTCTACCGTGGAGCCTTTAAAATCAAATCGGTTTTTCAATTCTTTTTCCGCCTGTTGAATGGCGTTTTTCACTTCTTCTGTGTTGATCTCAGATACGACATCAAAACTTGCTTCTTTTGCCAAAATCAATCACTCCTCTCATCTCTTACCTATGATTTTAACATGGAGGCGAACGATGCGGGAATCAAAAGTAAATTTTTGCAAATAATTGTTTCATTTTTTCACACAAACTGCTATTCTTTGGAAGGAGATTTTTAGTGAAGGAGCTAGATCATTGTGAGTAAGTTATTAACGAAGCACGAACAATCAGAACGATTGAAAAAAATAGGGGTTATTTTGCTGTCAGGTATCACCGCAGCCATTGCTTTAAATTTCTTTTTGATTCCCGCAAACGTTCTTTCTGCTGGGATGAACGGGGTCGCCCAATTGATCGTGGCACTTGCCTTGGAACATTTTGGCGTTCACCTTAGTACAGGGCTGTTTATTTTCCTCTTAAACTTGCCTATCTTTGTTCTCGGGTTCATCAAACTCGGGAAATCATCGACACTATTGAGCTTTATCAATGTCGTTGTCGTTTCTGTCTTAACGATAATCCTTCCACAAGGAGCAATCACTGACAATATTTTGGTTAACGCTTTGCTCGGTGGCGTACTGTTAGGCGTCGGCGTTGCGTTTTCACTGAAAATGGGTTTTACCACCGGCGGAATGGATATCCTTTCGTTGATATTATCAAAAACGACTGGAAAAAC
>Ga0153985_1000031_pt1 | contig 42868 bp, 35 predicted proteins | sample TSGA069MetaG_FD_104715 | JGI IMG/M metagenome (GOLD analysis project Ga0153985, IMG submission 104715) | Attine ant fungus gardens microbial communities from Georgia, USA - TSGA069 MetaG | ecosystem: Host-associated > Fungi > Mycelium > Unclassified | place: USA: Georgia, Alexander Wildlife...
ATATTTCTAACGAGAAGTGGCAGGCTGTTTTAGAGCTGATCACCACCTTGACGGTTTTTGAAAAGGAGGGGACCGGTCTTTTTATCGAGCTAGTGAACTCAGACCTAATGGATTGTACTCGCCGATCGCTTTTTGAGAAGAAAAGATCAACGAAAAAAGCGACACAGAAGGATGAAAAGAACGCTGCTGCACCAAAAGAAAAGGATATCGTTCAATCTGCAGCCAACGAGGATAAACAAGCAATGGAAATTGCTTTGCCTTCAGATGCAGAATTGGAAAAGCTGAGTAGAGAAGAGCTGCGAAAGATTGTCGAGGAACAGTTGCCGGAAGGGGCGATGTTGACAGACCTCCGGCTGCTTCAAGAGGACGACTCTGGGCAGGAGCTAGAGGCCAGCCACCCATAGTGAACGCGCTCAATCAGCAGCTGAATCAGGCAGTCTCATCAGTGGCTTCTGTCACTAAAGAACTGCCTAAACAAGGGAAGAGGTCCGTTGTCCGCTCCTTATTTTCAGAGGAGTCCGAAAACCGTCAGCCGAAAAGTGGAAAGCATCTTGAAAATGAGAAAAAGAAAGATCCGAAGAAAAAGAAGAACCGGAAAAAGGACCGAAAAAAGGATAAGAGGAAAATGAATACTACGAATAAGAAGAAAAAGAAGAAATAGATTCTTGTGTGAATCCTAAAGTAATTCTTGGCTCTATTTGCGCTGAACCTTCGACTGGGTTCATCAATGATCGGAGAAAGAATCGTTTTAGAGAGGTGCAGTAGTTTTCTCTTAATAATAGTTTGATAGGTAATAAAAGCCTGGCAGTAGCACACTGCCAGGCTATTTGTCGTGGATTTAAAGGTGTTTTTAAATAGAAGCGTGTCTGCACATGTTCATGATTTCGGTCTGCTAGAAGGAGAGACGATCATTGGGATTAAACGTAAGACTACAGTTAGTATATTGGTAGAGCGCTTATTAAGAGTAGCCATCACAAAAAGTCTTAGGAGGCGATTGACTCTTGAGGCTTTCTTCAATTTATGGAATCAATAAATCTTTCTTTCGAAAATGATGAAAATCATACACTCATTTTATGTTTCTTTCTTTTTTATAATAATTATTTAGTTTTACAGCTATTTCTAGGTGCGTTTTATTTGTAAAGAAAAATTAATAATAGGATAATGTGTAAGAAATTCATTTAACAGTCTTAAAAATAAAGAGTGGATGATTAGAAAATTGAAAAGTAGGGATAGTATGAAAAAATGGGTGAGCACTATTATGCTGTTTAGTTTATTTGGCAGCTTTGTTTCGCCAATAATCGGTAGCGCTGCAGAAACTGTGGGAAGTTCCTCTAATTCATCAGTCAATGAACAAACGACTATAAATTCGGTATCAAAAGATCCACAAAAATCAATCACTCCTGACTCTAAGCCGATTCCAGAAAAGATACCGGAAGAAGAGTCAACAGAGATAGTAAATCAATTATCCTTCGATAAAACGAGTCAGTTTGTTGAGCAAGCAACTAAAGAACAAATGGAATTAGAGCTCATTGGAAAAGTCGATAGTTCAGTGGAAAATGATCAACCACTCTCATTTGAAATGACAAAGGGTTTTGCTTTGGCAGAAACAAAAGATGAGGAAAAGATTATTTTAGATGAGCAGAAGCAACCCATCGGCAAGTATACCGTCGATCAATCTGCCGATCGGACAAAGGTGACACTGAGCTTCAATAAATTAGCGAAAGGTGAAAATCGGTTTAGACTTATTCTATTGGGAACGTTAGCAAATGGACCTGATCAGAAGACCGTTAATTTTTACCAAGAAGAGAAAGAGATTTTTCAATTGCCGCTGCCTGAAATAAAGGAATCTAGCGACACAACTGTCAAAGAAGAAAAGACAAGTACAACAGAAACTACGACAGATATCAGTAAGGAAAGTACGAAATCTAGTACAGCAGCAAGCAAGGAAGCATCTAGTTCCTCTAAAGAAACAACTAAAGAGTCGAGTCGGAAAGAAAAGTTGTTGAAAGCGCAAGATATTCCGCGAGAAGCGGGGTCAATCGAGGATTTGTATACTCAGTTTGCTCCGGGGGATAATTTTGTGAAGGGAATTAACCTGAATTATGATCCTAATCCACCGACGATCAATTCTGTTGTAGATTTTAAGTTGGATTTTTCAATTCCTGAGTCTGTCCGAACAGAGATGGTTCCAGGAGACTATTACGAAATGGAATTTCCGCAAGGACTAGCAATCCAGTCCCCTTCTCCGCATGGAAATTTAACAGATGAGGATGGGACAATTTATGGAACTTACATCTTTGACGCGGCTACTCAGAAATTACGTATTACATTCACTAAGCAGGATGGGGAAGACTTTTTACCGCCAGAGAGCGGCTCTGTTTCAGCGGATGTTCATTTTGATACAAAGAAGATTACTCAACCAGGGGAAACGACGATTGTTTACCCAACCAAGACGAATATTCCTCCGCTAACGATTACCATTAAACCTACCGGCGGTTCGTCGATCAGTAAGTCAGGGCATACAGATACACCTAATAACCCTAGTAAGGTAATTTGGAACGTTGATTTCAATAAAGATTTTTCCGAATTGGATAAGCCTTTACTGACTGAACACTTCCCTAAGCAAGTGACTTTCACCAAAACGGATGTGGGAGCTGTTACGATCTATCCATTGAATCTTGACTTTGATGGAAATGTCACTGGTACCGCCCAAACACCTCTTGATCCTAATACGTATACAGTCGCTGATGATGGATCGATCCAGTTCAACACAGCCATTGATCGTCCGTATCGTATTGTGTATTCAACAACGATCAAAGACGCTGCGAAGCCAACAAATGGCGGTACGGTGCCCGTAACAAATAAAGCTACTTTGACGACGGGGTCAAGCAATCTTGATGCTTTGGCTACAGTCCAAATAAATTATAAGAAAGCATTAGAGAAATCACAAACAGGCTATGATCGCGTTGGGCAGATTTATAGTTGGCAGATTCGTTACAATTATGGCCAAAAAACGTTAGCCGATGATACGGTGATTTCAGACACATATACAAATATGGAGGTAGAACAAGACAGCTTCAATGTTTATACAGTCAATTTTGATAGTAATGGAAATGTCGTGAAAGGGGCGCCGCTTGATCCGGCCGATTACTCGGTCGATACCTCAACAAATCCATTTACTGTGACCTTTAAAAATAATGTTCAAGCAGGCAAAGCAATCAATATTGACTACAAAACAAAAGTCAATAAGATCGTATCTGGTTCCGCCGATAATCCAGTGTCGGTCAGCAATCAGGCTGAAACCAATACGATTCCGTCGACTCCAACCAACAAATATACACCGAATCAGCAGGTTGTTATCAAGAATAAACCGACGATCGATGTTGGCACGAAAACGGCTCACTATGTAATAGATATCAATAAGAACAAATACGAAATGGAAAATGCGCTTTTTACGGATACCATGAACCATTCTAAGGATGGGTATGTCAGTGTTCCTTTTAAGGTAAAGAGTCCTGTTAGTACAACTGATGGCGGTGTGATCATTCATGATGTTTCGGACGGCAATCGCTTATTGACAGGGGCGATGCAATTGGTAGGAGCGGACAATGAAGTCATCCAAACGGTGGGAGATGCAGCTTCAGCCGATTATCTTGTAACGGTAAATATTACGCCAGATGGACAAGGCTACACAAACTTTACGGTGAAATTCCAAAATAGTTATGTCAAAACTAGTCATCAGTTCAAAATGGAGTACTATGTCGCTTATAACCAGTTCAATGAAGATGTACCAAATCCAAATTCAAGTATTGATTATCAAAATACGATGAACGCCAATTTTGTAAATAATGGGCGGCCGTATGATTCCTCAAGTACAACCGATTTTAAAACCAGTACGCAAGAAGCAAATCAAGGGATGAAATCCGGCAGCTATAATCCTGAAACGAAGGAAATCACTTGGACGATCATTGCAAACTACAACGATTTGCAAATCTCGGCATTTGATTTAAAAGATCCAATCACTGGCAATCAGGTCTATGATCCAAGTTCATTAGTCATCACTCGCGGCAAGATTGACAGCACAGGGATTTTTATAGCGTCAAAAGACCCTGATTATGTCGGTAATCAAGTTGGAAAAGACTATTTATCCATCACCAATCCGCAGCAGACGGGTGAAGAGGCACAGGGAACATTATCGGCAGCTTTCGGAACGGGGAATAACTTCATTCCTGGCTGGAACATTACCGGTTCGCCCATGGTGTTCCAGATTCAATTTAAAACATCTCTGCAAGGGAAGATTGTTTACGATCAATCAACCTATGAAAATACAGCGATAACAACTGTGGAGGGTGTGGAACAGCGATTGACTGCTTCTGTATCCGTTGCTTTTGGTGGGCAATCCGCTTTAAAAACGGGAAATTATAATACCCAAACAGGTTTGATTAACTGGCGTTTAGATATTAATCCTAATCAGTCGCTGCTATCGAATGTAAAAATTCAAGATACACCTAGCTCGAATCAAATTTTGCAGGAGAGCTTTAAATTGTAAACAGGGAAATATTCAGGATCAGGAAATTCAACGACGGTTCAGCCAGATCAATTGGTTCCGAGTGATCAATACAAGGTACAGGTGACGACTGATCCAGCTACAGGTCAGCAAAATTTCAGCGTGGATATGTCTGATATCAAAGAAAAATCAGATCCAAACAATGAGGGAGACTATCTGACGGGTGTAATCGAAAAGCCCTATGTTTTAGTTTACGACTCTGAACCAGTCTTTACCTCGAAAACAGAGACCGTTTCAAATAATGCTTCGATTACTAGTGAAGGAAAAGAACTGCCCGGCAAAGACACCCAAAAGAACATTACAGTGACAATTCAAGATTCCAGCGGAACAGCCTATGGGACGAAAGGGCGAATCGTCGTTCAAAAGGTCGATGGGAAGGGAAGTATCGTTGCCGGAGCGGTATTACAGCTAGTGCGTAAAAATGTAAAAACCAACAAGACCGATATTCTTTATCAAACAACGACAGATAGTGGCGGGCTCGCCACCTTTGGTAATTTGATCGCTACCAGTGCTACTTACGAGTATTATGTCAAAGAGATCGAAGCTCCGGATGGCTATACGATTTCTTCAGAACTATTAAAAGGTATAAAGATTCCTGTAGATACGGCTAACAATACGACAACGACTACTCAAATAAACAATGAGGTCGTTAAGTTGCTGTTTAAAAAGACTGACAGTGCGGGTAACTCATTATCTGGCGGCTTGTTTAACCTTTATCGGAATATCGGTACGGCAGCAGAGCCTAATTATACGCTGGAAAAAATGTTCGCGGCGACGGAAGAAGGCGTTGATCTTTCTGGATTAGGGGATGGTCAATACCGAATTAGCGAAACGCTTCCACCTGACGGCTATCAGATCAATCAAACAGCGATCAATTTTGAGATCAAGAAAAATGACGACAGCACGAGGAGCGTATTCGTTGATGACAAACCTGTGACCGATGGTGTTCTTGAACTAAAAGATTATAAAGGCTCAGCACTATTACAAAAGACAGATGAAAACGGCAAAGAATTGGCCGGTGCACAATTTAGTGTTCAACGGGCTGAATTGAATTCGAATGACTACAGCGATTTTGGCGATCAAAGCCAGTACGTCACGAATCCCCAAGGCCAATTACGATTAATTGAGTTATCACCTGGTAAGTACAAAGTGAAAGAAAGCAAAGCGCCAGACGGCTACTATTTAAATAGTAGAGAAATGACTTTTTCGATTGATCCAATTTCGCCTGGAGATAAAGCTCCTGAAACAATCAACATGAATGAAGGTGAGGCTTTGATTGATTATCAAGGCTCGGCTCGTTTCAAAAAAGTGGATGGCCACGATTATACTGTCAATCAGCAAGAAACGCCTTTATCAGGGGCAAAATTCCAATTATACGATGAAAGTGGTAAGACTGCGATCGGCGATGAGGTGACATCAGGAAAAGAGGGGTACTTCACCTTCAAGGATCTGAAGCCTGGGACAACCTATGGGATCAAAGAAACTGAAGCACCAGCGGGATATTTGGATAATCAACAATTGATCCGCTTTACGACGCCAGTAACAAATAACCAGGGAGACTCGGCAGTCGCAATTGATTCTCCAGAACAGAAATTGATCCTAGATGAGAAGACACCTTTCAAGAATTATAAGGAAAGCGTCCACTTCCAAAAAATAGATGAAGAGAATCGTGCATTAGGAGAGGCCAAATACCAATTATTGGAACAAGGCTCTGATGATCAGTGGAAACCTGTTACAGATAAAGAAAAGGGTGCTGCAGAAGATGGTCTGTATACATCAGATAAACTAGACGGTAGCGTAAACGCCTTTGAACTGTCACCAGGGAACTACAAATTTGTTGAAAAAAAAGCACCGAAGGGTTATCTGTTAAACACCAAAGAGATTCCCTTTACAATAGAGAAGCAAGCCGATGGAGAGCCGCAAGTTTTGGACATTCCGATCTCTGGAGATGCCAATGTCAATTATCAAGGCATCGCACAATTATACAAAGAAGCAGAGAGTACTTCCGATGATGAAGTTAACAAATTAGAGGGAGCAAGTTTTGACGTATACACAGATACGGATGCAGCAGAAAAAGTCACCAAAGAACCTATAATATCCGATGAAGACGGTAATGTTACGGCGAAAGGACTGGCGCCGGGAGATTATTATTTCCAAGAAGTATCCAATGACAAGGATACGTATGTCGTAAATACCCAAAAAATCAAATTTACGATCCCAACGAATGCAGCCGGCAAGCCAGTGATGGTAACCACTAATGATCAAACGCCTTCCAGTGAAAAACTGACTTTACGAAACTATCTGGGAGCGGTCGAACTAACAAAAGTTGATGTGAATGATCAACCACTGCCTGATGCAGAATTTACACTATATAGAAGAAATAATAAAGAGGTCAGTCAATCAACCTCTGACGTAAATGGCAAGGTGAACTTCAACAAATTATCACCAGGAGACTATACGATAAAGGAAACCAAAACGCCAAAAGGCTATTTGATCAATGATCATCCCGTCGACGTTACGATCTCAGGCTCAGCGGAAGGACAGCCGCAAAAAGTGATTGTCGCCGAACCGTTCAAGAACTATAAAGGTTCCGTCAAATTAATCAAAACAGATGCCAACAATCAATCATTGGAAAATGCGGAATTCAATTTAATCAGCAGTAGTGATCCTTCTGATGAACGAACAGCGAAGTCCAATGAAGCTGGTGAAGTGATTTTTGATGATCTAGCACCGGGAGACTATATGTTCCAAGAAGTTAAAGCGCCTATCGGCTACATCCTGAACACGACGGCTGTATCAGTTAAGGTTCCAGACAATGCTGAAGGTCAGCCAGAAATGGTGGCAGTAAAAGACTCGTTCATTAATTATCAAGGAACGGCTCAATTAACAAAGACAGATGGACAGAATCAGCCGCTATCAGGAGCAACATTTAAAGTAGTCGATGCTAATGGCAAGGATGTTGCTGGCAAGACAGCGATTTCGGATGAAAACGGACTTGTCAGTGTGGAAGGATTGGCTCCTGGAAACTATCGCTTTGTGGAAATAGCTGCACCGAAAAATGGCACGTATATCATGTCTAATGAAAAATTGACCTTTAAGGTTCCAACTGAAAATGAAGGAAAGCCAGAAGTCATCAAATTAGAGTCTAACGTGAAAAACTATCGCGGAATGATTCGTATCCATAAGGTTGGAAACGATCTAACGGATGAGCAGCAAAGCGTTGATTTAGCGGGAGCAGAATTTTCACTTTATACGAAATCAGACTTTAGCGATGCTAGACCTGAGAAGGTCGTTTCTGATGAGAAGGGCAATGTAGAATTTAAAAATCTAGCACCGGGGACTTACTATGTGAAGGAAACGTCAGCGCCGAATGGCTGTTTATTGAATAGCTTCCCATTAACATTCGTGATCCCTGATCGCCTACCGACAACCGAAGAGAAACTGACTGAAAGACCGAAACGCCCGCAAAAAAATCAACCTGAAGAAGAGCGATGGCGAAAAGAAGGGTGATCTCGATCTGTCAAAAGTCGTCTTTGCATTATCGTACGATGATGGTTCTGCTTCAGGGAAATTAGTTAATGATCATTTAAGCCCGCAACGTGATGGAACCATTGATCTCAGCAATCTGGCTTTAGCGGATGGCAGTTATAAACTGATCGAAACACAGACAGCCTCAAATTATCTAATCAGCAGCCAACCGATTTATTTTGTCGTCAAAGATACACAAGCCTATGGAATCTCGATGACTCTTGCGAATTATCAAACGGGAATCAAAGGCAAGAAGGTGAATGAAGAGAATAAAGCTTTAGCAGGAGCAGAGTACCAAATCTTCCGATCAGATGCATTGACCACTCCGATTGAGACGATTGATCAAAAAGGGAATAGCCAGACCACGATAAAAACCACTAGTGCAGGTGAATTCTATGGAAAAGGACTGAGCGCTGGCCAGTATATTCTGAAGGAAGTCAAAGCGCCGAATGGCTATATCCTTGATACAACGGCTAATAAATTCACGATTCAACCAGAAAGCGGAAAACCAGCAATCCTAGATTTAGGTACGTTTAAAAATTATCAAGGAAAGGTTGAATTAACAAAAGTTGATGCGAATAATGGTAGCGAACAATTAGCGAATGCAGAGTTCCAGCTCCTTGATACGGATCAAAACGTAGTTCGTGAGAATCTTAAAACGAACAAAACTGGGAAGCTGCATGTAGCGAACTTGGCCCCCGGGAACTACTATTTTAAAGAAACGAAGGCACCAACGGGGTATCAATTATCCGGTCAGCTGATCCGTTTTACGATAGATTCGACGCATAGCGGTAAGCCTGAACAAGTCAAAGTCATGGCTAAGAACAAGTTGATCCCGCAGCAACCAAACACTCCAAAACAAGGTTTTTATCCGAAAACAGGGGAGGACAAGGGGATTGTACTTCTCGTTGTTGGAGCGATCATCATTCTTATCGTTATGGGTATCGCCTATGTGAGAAAGAAAAAATAAGTCAGTGTTAAGTTGAAAGAATCAATCACAGACGATAAAAATAGATATACAGCGTATATACGCGCTGCATATCTATTTTTTTGTCTATTACTATTAAATGGTCGGAAAAAGTAAAAATAAATTAAACGAAAGAAGCGAAATAATCTTAATTTTAAAAAACTTTCTAAAAAAAGGGTTTATCCGATAGATTCTTTTAGGAAAGAATAATTAAAGAAAAAGGTTTTTGTTTTTCGCGGTAAGACTGTATTTTTATAGGTAGATACGTTATTCTAAAACCCTGAATAGACGTAAAACACGCAAAAAATGCATAGACATCGCGTAATTAATAACATCAAAAAATTAGAAAAAAATTCAGGAAACAACATTTTGAAAGATCGACGCTTTTTTTCAGAAAAACAACAGGCTTCTAGAAACGATTCACTTATATAATTGTTATTTTATATAAAAATGAGGAATAAATGCTCAAAATATATAAATACGCCATTCAAGAATTCCTCAGTCGCAAATAAATATAACAAGATGATCTTCTCGGGCAATAAAAATAAAAAGAACTTGTTTACGCATTAATAAAACAAGCGTCACAGTGTGTTATTTCCATAATATTTTAAAATTATAAAGAATTTGGTTTTATTTTTAATAATACCAAAATAATGCGAAATTATTATTGTTATTTTCATCTATTGTGGTTTCTAAATTTTTGAAAAGAAATTAAATTGTGAATTTCATTGTTTTTTTTTGTAATAAAAAGTATACTAAATTCAGCGGAAAAATTGGATTTTTTTCTGCTGTATTGTGACATAAGAAACATAAAATACTTAGTAAGGGAGGTATGTAGATGAAGAAAATTGTAAGTGGGTTAATTGCACTCATCGCAGTGGTTTTGTTTGTTGGGCCTAGCGCGCATGCAGACGGTGCCATCACTGCTGATGAACAGCGAATTATGACTGAACTAGACCAAGGGGTAACTGTTGGCGGAAAATCTTTCACTGTTAGATCGAATGAACGCGCTCATGCAGAAAATTATTTGAAACAAAATGATCTCTCTGCTGATCAAGTGAATACAGTTGTTGCACAGATTCAAAGTGCACGCTCTCTAATCGCGTCTTCAGGTGTTGATGTTTCAAATATCAATTCTGTTGAACAATTGATCAAGGCTTTGCCTTTGAATACGAAAAATCAATTGAAAGATATCATTTCTAAGGCCGCTAGTGCTTTAGGTTTGACAGTTAATTTCTATCCAGGCGGATACACAATCACTGGTACGAATGTCGGATCAGGATCTAGTTCTACTGGGACAACTTCTGCTTCTGGAAAACCAGCCAGCAGTACTGTCTACACGTCAGGTGGTGCAGTAAAACAAACGGGCATTACACATTTGTCTAGTGCAATTTCATTCGCAAGCTTACTACTTGTTGCAGCAGGTGCATTTGTAGTAGGACGTAAGAAACTTGCGTAGAACTTCTAGGCTGAAGAGGGTTGGGGCGATGTTGGTCGCTCCGATCATCTTTCTGATTATCGGCTATTCTCTGATGTATGTCATAGGAAGACCTGTAATCCAATTTGTGACTTCTTCTATTCAATTATTCTTATTAACAGATACTCCCGACTTTGAGGCGACGGAACAGACTTTTGAGGCTGTGGACAATACAAAGATCGAAACGAACGAAAAGGACGAGCTTCCATCAAGTAAGATCACTTACCCGGTGGGAGGAGAGCTTTTCGGCAAGGTGAAGATAGACAAAGTGCAATTGGATGTTCCTCTATATTTTGGAGATACCGAACAAATTTTACGTCAAAGCGCGGGCCAATTCATGGGCTCAGTGTATCCTGGTGAACAGGGAACATCGCTGATTGGCGGACATAATGTCGATGACTTCGGCAAACTAGGTGCTGCTCAGGTGGGTGATACGATCGAGGTTCAGACCACGTATGGCAATTACACCTACCGCATCACACGACTTGATATTCGAAATAAAAAAGATAAAGAAATCGATGATATGATCTATCAGCGAAATGACCGACGAATTATTCTGTATACCTGCTATCCATTAGATAGCTTAGGATTGACCGATGACCGATTGTTTGCCATCGGAGAGTATGTTTCAGGTCCGATTATTAATGGAAATGAGTAGGGGGAAAGACAAAAATATGAAGCAAGCGACACGAAATGTTCCACGATGGATCTTAGCGTTCATCGGGTCTTTACTCCTCTTTGCTACATTAGCGCTGATCTGTATTCGGATGACGCTGTTTAATCAAAATTTTATGATCAAACAAGTGCATAAGACCGATTATATAGAAACAATTCGAAAAGATATGACAGAAAGCATTCAAGACTTAGGTCGGGGAAGTAATATCCCGCCAGAGGTTTTGGCCGATGTGGTCTCGGAGAAAACGGTTTCGGCGAATGTTGATAATTATATCCGAAGCATTTACCAAGAGGTTCCCTTCAAGATTCAAGGAGAGAATCAAATCAAAGAAACGATATTGAAGAACGTCAATCAATATGCGCAACAAGAAAATATCCCGATCGATGAGACGACCCAAACCAACTTGGATAACTTAGCCAATAGTGCGACGAAGAATTACTCGGACTTTATCGAGATTCCGTATCTTTTAAGTTATGGCAAGAAAGTGATGGCTTTTCAATCCGCGTTGACGATGATTTTGGTGATCGTTGGTGTGGCCTTCATTTTGGTGTTTATCGGTCTGCTATTGATGGTTAAGATGAAGCATCAGAAGGTCCGCTGGAGCAGTGTGACTTTTTTAGGTGCAGGACTGATGTTAGTCGTTTTACCAGCGATGATCTACTTTAGCGGAGTGATCAATCGTTTAGGCATTATGTCAGAAGGGCTGTATCGCTTTGTGACAAGTTATATTACGGCGTTTGATTTGAGTTTTGTTTTTGTGGGGCTGGGATTGACCGCTTTAGCATTTCTTTTGGTGCTCATTAGTGAGAGGATGCGCTCTAAAAAAATACATAACGTTCGTTAATGAGGGGAAAAAAGATGGAAGAAACAATCAGCTTAGAAGAATTATTTCAAGTTTTAAAAAAGAAAGCACTACTGATCTTAATGACAACGATTGCTGGGATTGGACTCGCAGCAGTGGTCACCTTTTTCTTGATTACACCTAAATACGATTCAGCCGCACAATTGATCGTGCAGAACAACCAAGCAGAAGGGGCGAATACCAATCTGCAAAACGATATTAATGGGAATGTCCTATTGATCAATACATACAAAGACATGATCAAAGGCGATGTCGTTATCGATGCGGTTCAAAAAGAGCTGCAAAACGAATACCAATATACCTACAGCAACGCTGAACTGAAAAATATGATCGAAGTGGAGCAAGCGCAGAACTCGCAAATGTTCCAAATCGTCGCGACCTCACCAGAACCAAGAAAAGCGGCAACGATCGCCAACGTGACAGCTACAACCTTCCAAGAAAAAGCGGAGGACGTGTTGGCCGTTAATAAGGTAACGATCACATCAAAAGGTGTTGTACCATCGAAAGCCGTTTTTCCGAATAATAAATTGAATCTGTTGATCGGTGCAGTCGTAGGACTGATGTTAGGTGTAGGCCTGGCGTTCCTAACAGAATTACTCGATAAGACTGTGAAGGATGAGCGTTTCATCATTGAAGCATTGGAGCTGCCGATCCTCGGTCAAGTCTCTGAGATCAGCAAAAAAGAATTGTATGAAAATCGCGGAGCTACAGCTGCGCCACAAGGCAATAAAAATGAGAAGCGAGGAAGCCGAACGGCACCTACTCGTAATCGAAAACGTGTGTAAGGGGAAAATGTGAGATGGCAAAAAAGAGACAAGCAATTACACCAGTTGATTTGATCACTGCGATCAATCCATTTTCAACTGCAGCTGAACAATACCGCAAGATCCGTACCAATATCGAATTTTCATCAGCAGACAAGAAAATCAAGTCATTAGTCGTAACTTCCTCTGGACCGTCAGAAGGCAAGACAACGACCGCTTCAAATCTAGCAGTCGTCTTTGCAAATGCTGGCAGCCGCGTGGTGTTAGTCGACGCGGATTTGAGAAAGCCGAACATCGCATTGAGTTTCAAAGTGCCAAATGTCAATGGCTTGAGCAACTACTTAACAGAAGGAAACGCAGCCTCTGCTAGTTTTCTATCAGAAAACGATGTCGAAAACGTGTACCTGACACAAGGAAATAACCAAATCGGCAGCCGTTTGATCGAGACCAATATCGAGAATTTATACTTGATGCCAAGCGGCCCAACGCCGCCGAACCCATCTGAGTTATTAAGTTCAAGACGGATGCAGGAATTAGTCGATATCTTGAGCGAGTCTTTTGACCTAGTGATTTTTGATATGCCGCCGGTAGTAACCGTGACCGATGCGCAGATCATGTCTTCATATGTTGATGGAACGATCTTAGTCGTGCGTGAACGGAAAACAAACAAGCAAGCGATTTTAGAAGCAAAGAAATTATTGGACATGGTCCAAGCAAAAATTATTGGAGTCGTCTATAACGGTAAGAAGCAAGGGGAAGATTCTTATTACTATTATGGGACGGAAGGAAGTAAGTGAGCGCTAAATGATCGATCTACATAGTCATATCTTGCCTGGTGTAGATGATGGCGCACAAACGTTAGAGGACAGTCTTGAAATGGCGAATAAAGCCATCAGTCAAGGAATCACGCATCTAATGTGCACGCCTCATCATAATAATGGAAAGTACAACAATCCGGCAGATAAAATCATTCAAGATGTTGCCGCTTTACAAAATGAGCTTGATCAACGTGGCCTAGACTTGACCTTACTTGAAGGACAAGAAGTACGGCTCACGGAGTTTCTCTTAACAGCGATAAAGCGTGAAGAAATTCTATTTACCGATTTGGATAATACCTATCTGTTGATCGAATTTCCTACTAATGAGATTCCTATCTATGCGGAGCAAGTCTTCTATCATCTGCTTAACCAAGGGCAGGTGCCAGTGATTGTTCATCCGGAAAGAAATGCGATCTTTCGCGAAGAACCCAATCGATTGATTCCTTTTCTTGAGATGGGAACCTTAACACAGTTAACTGCTCCGAGTATTGTGGGGATATTCGGCAGTGAGATTCAAAAAACAGCGAAGCAAATGCTGGAGCATAACATGTTGTATATGGTGGCTTCAGATGCTCATAATCTTCGCCATCGAACTTTTTTAATGAAAGAAGCCTATGAAGAAATTCAGAAAATCGGCGGCAGAGAAATGGTATTAGCGATGCAGCAGATGGCCAAGGACTTAGTGAATGGGGATTCAGTGGTTAGACCGAAGTATCAAGCAATGAAATGAAGTATGCTACATCGTTTGTAATCAATAGTTTGTTTGGGGGATTAATTATGAAAAGCGAGAAGACTTTTGGGGACGTGAATAGTTTGAATAATAAAACCTATCCTAATCAAGGTCATTCGAAGTCTGTTTGGTTAGATAAGGTAAAAATAGAAAATCAAAAAGGCTATGATTTGATGAAACGAATCATTGACTTTGTTTTAGGCTGCCTTGGGTTAGTGTTTATTTCTCCAATTATGTTCTGGATCGCTTACAAAATCCGTAAAGAAGACCCAAACGGACCAGTGATCTTCACCCAAAAACGGGTTGGCAGAAACGGAAAGCTATTCACCATGTATAAATTCCGCTCGATGTGTACAGATGCAGAAGAGCAATTGGCAAGTCTAGCAGATAAAAATGAAATCAAAGGCGCGATGTTCAAGATCAAAGAAGATCCAAGAGTGACCGAATTCGGCAAGTTCATACGTCGAACAAGTCTAGACGAACTTCCACAATTGTTCAATGTCATTAAGGGCGATATGAGTTTGATCGGCCCTCGACCGCCATTGCAAAGAGAAGTGGCTGAGTATACACAGTATGATATGCAGCGGCTATTGGTTAAGCCAGGATGTTCCGGTTTGTGGCAGGTTAGCGGTAGAAATGATGTTCATTTTGAAGAGATGGTTGAGTTTGATATTGATTATATTCAAAAACGAGGTATTCGGTATGATATTTCGTTGATTGTTAAAACGATAAAAGTAATGATGAAGCCGGATGGGGCGTATTAAGGAGTTTGTTCGTGGTAGACAAAAGGAAACATGTTTATATCATTGGGTCAAAGGGAATACCTGCCAAGTATGGGGGATTTGAAACTTTTGTTGAAAAATTGACAGAATATCAAGTGGACAAAAATATTCAATACCATGTTGCGTGCATGACTGAAAATTCAGCCAAATCAGGGATCACTGACAAGCACTTTGAGCATAATGGCGCAAAGTGCTTTAACATTGATGTCCCTAATGTTGGACCAGCTAGAGCAATTTACTATGATATTGCCGCGTTGAAGTATGCGATTCAATTAGCAAAAAATAATAACGATCATCAACCGATTTTCTATGTTTTGGCTTGCCGGATTGGTCCATTTATCGGAAGGCTAAAAAGGCAAATCAAAGAGTTGAATGGAAAATTATTTGTTAATCCTGATGGTCATGAATGGATGAGAGCGAAGTGGAGTTATCCAGTTCGTCGTTATTGGAAATATTCTGAACGTTTAATGGTGAAACATGCTGATTTATTGATTTGTGATAGTAAAACGATTGAAAAGTATATTCATGAGGATTATCGAAAGTATAATCCGAAAACTACATATATTGCTTATGGCACTGATTTAGAAAAATCAAAATTACATGAAAACAGTCCAGAAGTTGTTCAATGGTATCAAGAAAAGGAAGTTATTCCGGATAATTACTATTTAGTTGTTGGAAGGTTTGTACCAGAGAATAATTATGAAACGATGATTCGGGAGTTTATGAAGTCGGATACTAAGAAAGATTTTGTACTGATTACGAATGTAGAAAAAAATAAGTTCTACGATAAATTGAAACGCGAGACTCAATTTGACAAAGATCCACGAATTAAGTTTGTAGGAACTGTTTATGATCAAGAGTTATTGAAATATATTCGAGAGCATGCCTTTGCTTATCTGCATGGGCATGAAGTTGGTGGAACGAACCCATCTTTATTAGAAGCCATGGCCTCGACCAAGTTGAACTTACTTTTAGATGTTGGGTTTAATAGAGAAGTTGCAAAAAAAGGAGCAATATATTGGGAAAAGAAGAATTTAAATAAAGTGATCAATCAAATGGAAATTATTTCTGATTCTTTTTTTAAGGATCTGGATAATGAATCTACGCAAAGAGTATTAAATTTTTATAGTTGGAAAGAAATTGATAAGAGTTATGAGAAACAATTTATTGGAGAGCTGAAATGAAAATACTTCACTATGTATTAGGGTTCCCTCCTGCTAGAAGTGGAGGATTAGTAGGATATACGATTGATTTAATGAAGGAACAGTTGGAATATGGACATGAAGTTATTGCATTGTATCCTGGGAAGATAAATATATTCAAAAGAAGAGCATATATAAAAAAAGATAATCAACAAGTATTTAACACATATCAAATTATAAATAGTTTACCGCTTCCTTTATTCAGAGGTATTAAGAATCCAAACGATTTTATGGAGCCAGTTTCTAGACAATTATATACAGAATTTTTAGAAAAGCTATCCCCTCAGGTAATACATGTACATACGTTAATGGGAATCCACTTAGAATTTTTTGAATCCGCTAAAGAATTAAAGATACCCATAGTATTTACCTCCCATGATTATTTTGGATTGGCTCCTGAGCCCAATTTTTTTTATAAGGGAAAAACATACAGCGATACAAATACAGTGACTGACTGGGTTAACGCATCTAATGAAGCTTTGGAAACATACAAATTAAGAGTTTTACAACTTAGATGTTATCCATTTATTAGAAAAATATCTAACTATAAAAATTTTAAACCAGATCTAAAAGGAAGTGTACCAAAAGAGACTGAACTTCGAAGGAACTATTCGGATTATGAGAAACTTAGGTTATATTACAAGAAGATTTTCAGTTTAGTTGATAAATATCATTTTAATAGCAATTTAGCAAAAGAAGTCTACGAGAAAAATTTAAAAAGTAAATTAGATAGTAAAGTCATTACAATAACGAATTCCAAAATTAAGAAGAGAAAATTAGATAAAACCGAATCTAATCGGGTCAGAATTGCATACATTGGTCCTGCTAAAGATTATAAAGGGTTTTGTGATTTTAAAGAATTATCCAACTTAATGAGGAATGAATCGAATTTTGAATTTCATACTTATGGTTATTACCCACATAATAAAATTCACAAAGTGAATCAGCATGGCAAGTATTCTCCAGAGGATTTAGATACAGTATATAAGAATATTGATATCTTAGTTGTACCAAGTAAATGGAAAGAAACTTTTGGACTAATCGTTTTAGAAGGGATTTCCTATAATACAGAAGTATTTTCAAGTAGAAATGTTGGAGCAAGTGAGCTTTTAGGTGAAGAAAATAGATTTAATAGTATCAAAGAATTGAGAAAAAAAATTATTAATAAAGAGTATAAAGGCTTCGAGACTAGAGAAATGAAAAATATGAAAATTCATGTAAAAGAGATTATTGAGTTTTATCGAGAAGCGAGGATATTATGATATGAATGTTGAAAAAATCATTAAAAAGGTGATTGGAAAAAGTGAATTTGAACTCTCAACTGAAGTTCCTTGGACGTACATTATTCATAGAGGGGTTATTCATATTTTTGGTCTTTTTAATGGAGTTTTAAAGAAGCCAGGATTAAAAGGATCAAGAAAGAGATTATTTGTAGGAAGAAAAGTAAGGATACTAAGTAAATCTCAAATGACAATTGGAAACAATGTTCGAATTGGTGATTACGTCACAATAGACGCATTGTCTGAAGATGGTGTTACTCTTGAGGATAAAGTAAAAATAGGTGAAAGCAGTAAAATGATTTGTTCAGGAACTTTATCAAATTTAGGCAAGGGAATAATAATAGGCCGAAATACAAGTTTTGCTGAAAATACCTTCTTTGGTGCAGCAGGAGGAATTGAAATTGGAAGAGATGTAATCTCTGGCCAAAATGTACGATTTCATGCTGAAAATCACAATTTTAAGGATAGTGAAATACTTATTCGCTTACAAGGAGTGACTAGGAAAGGTATAAAAATTGGGAATAATGTTTGGATTGGGTCAGGAGTTGTCTTTTTGGATGGTTGTGACATTGCCGATGGTTGTGTCATAGCTGCTAATTCAGTTGTTAACAAAAAATTCCCCAAAAATTCAATTATTGCAGGATGTCCTGGAAGAATTTTAAGGAGAGAGAGAAGTGAAGTATAAAGGTAGTTTTTTTACACTTTATTTAGCAATTCTGCTTTTTCTTGCTGATTGTTACAATACGGATATTGTCATAATATTTACTTCAATTTCACTACTTTATTTTATTATGAAGTATGGTATTTATAAGAAAGCATTTATTATGATATTTCCTTTATTTGTAATAGTCATTATCGGCATGATTACTGCTTTTTTGAAGGGAAACTTAGCTTACAGAGATACACTTAGAGATATCTATAAAACACTTTGTCCAATAATTTTCATTTTATTTGGCTTTTATTTATATGAATATGAAAAAGCTGGAAAAAATTATTTTTGGAAATCAATTTTAATTGCTGGATATTTAATTACGTTCAGGCATTTTACGTTAATTATACTGAACGTGGTGAAATATGGAATCTCTTTTGAGACTGTTAGAGGTGTCGGAGGGAATATGTCGATGACAACTCTGATTTCATTTGTAGCACTAACTTATTTGAAAGATAAGCTAGTGTTTATTCCGAATAAAAAATTTTTGTTTTCAAAAATCCTACTAGGTCTTTCTTTAGTCTTATATCTATCTAGAACAATGATTGTCGTTTTACTGTCTTTTCTTACTGTTCTATCGGTTAACTATATTAGAAAATCAAGTAGGAAAAAAATTTTAGTAGTTCTTTTTGTTTCTATTCTTTTTCTTTTCTTTTTTCTTTCAATCAGAAACACTGATATTATTATTGAATTAAATGAAAAATTTTCAAAGAGTTTTACGGAGATTAATTCAAAGAATAGATACTGGGATTGGATATCCATTAATAACAATTGGAGAGGCTATGAAGTATTCCTTGTAAAGAATGAAATGAATAATACTAATATATTGTCAAAATTTTTTGGTTTTGGGTTCGGTGCACGACTCTCTTTGGGGGTGACGATAAGATTAGGGGAAGAATTATTTTCAGCTGTTCCCATATTGCACAATGGGTATTATTATATATTTTTTAAAACTGGATATGTAGGATTACTGATGCTCCTTTCATTCTTTTTCACCAGAATGATCAAAGTTTTCAGAAAAATATTATATTCAAAAAAGGATAAAAATAATTTGTTGTTTCTCATATGTACATATATTGCTATAGCAATATCAATGTATGTTATTTCAGGATTTTATAATGGGGTTACCCTTTTATCATTGTGTGAAGTAGTAGGATATTACGAGAGGAAGATTGCTGATGGAAAAGAATAGAGAGGTAATCAAAATAGGGGTTTTTGGTACAGACATATTAAACATGAATAAGGGAGTTTCTGCATTAGGAATTTCATTAATAAAGGTCATTGAGGATGTATGTAGCAATATTGGAATAACATGTCAGTTCTTCTTATTTGAAAATTCTGATTCTAAAGCGAAGGATCTGTTACATTCAGTATTAAAAATTAGTAGAGATAGAGTGTTTTTGAATAATTTAAGTTTTAAAAACATTAAAGATATTATTAATTTGAATAAAAAAATTTGTAGCTTTGACTTTGTTGTTGATATTACTGGTGGAGATAGTTTTTCTGATATTTATGGGAAGAAATGGATGCTAAGGAGCTCTTTGGTTAAAATTCTGACATTAGTTAACAAACGAAAATTGATATTAGCACCACAGACTTATGGTCCCTTTAAATCAAAATTTGCAAAAAAAATTGCGACTTACATAATTGATAATTCGTATTCTGTTATGTCTAGAGATAGATTATCTTTAGATGAAATCTCAAAACTTACACAAAGAAATGTTGAACTGTCAACGGATGTTGCATTTATTTTACCATATAAGAGGAATGAAATCGAAGGAAAGAAAAAGAAAATAGGAATAAATATATCACAATTGCTTTGGTCTGGTGGGTATACAGCAAACAATCAATTTGGATTATCATTAGATTATAGAAATTATATTTTAGGAATTATAAACGAAGTGATTAAAAGAGGGGATTATGAGATTTTTTTAGTTCCTCATGTAGTTAGATTAAATAAGAAGGAGAAAGTAGATTTCATCGAAAATGATTTAATTGCTTGCGAAGAGGTGGCCTCAGAATATGAGAGTTTTGTGAATGTTGCTCCTATATTTGAAGATCCAATTGAGGCAAAAGGATTCATATCTGGGATGGACATGTTTATTGGTTCGCGAATGCATGCGACAATTGCGGCCTTTTCAGTAAATATTCCAACAATACCAATTGCATATAGTCGGAAATTTGAAGGACTTTTTGCTAATCTGAATTACGAGTACGTTGTTGATGCAACTAAAGTAACTACTAATGAAGCTATAAATTTAACTTTAGGATATATTAGTAATGTTGAAGAATTGGAAAAGGCAACCAATATGAGTAGAATTATAATTGATAACAATATTGAAAAGATATATAACGATTTTTCAAAAGTTTTGATAGGTGACCGATTATGAAAAAAATAATTCTAATACTTCCTTATTTCGGGAAATTTCCAAATTATTTCAATTTATGGTTAGAGAGTATAAGAAGAAACCCAACAATTGATTTGTTGTTAATTACTGATAATAAAGAGATATACAATTATGATTTGCCTAATAATATTAAAATTGAGCTCTCGACATTAAGCAAATTAAAAAAGAAAATCGAAAAAAATTTGAATAAATCAATAATCATGCATGAACCATATAAAATATGCGATTTTCGACCTGCTTATGGAGTAATTTTTTCGGATAAAATTAAATTATATGATTTTTGGGGTTATTTAGATGCAGACATAATTTTAGGTGATATAAGGTATTTTCTAACAGATGAAATTCTTTCGAAATATGAGAAAATATTTTCTAGAGGCCATTTTACTTTGTTCAAAAACAGTGAAAAAATGAATAGTTTTTTTGAGATAGATCATAAGTATACTGACTGCTTTCATTTTTCTGATGTAATTAAATACAGATCATTGTGTGCATATGATGAATGGGGATGGAATTTTGGTCATGGAATAAGTGAAATTCTAAAAAGAGAGCAGTTTGAAACGTTTGATAAAATATTATTTGCAGATGTTTCTCCAGAATCTTTCTACTTTAAACTAGTTGGAAGAGAGAAGGAAGATATCGATTTTTTTAAGTACGTTAAGGGAAAAATATTTGGAGTCAGTAAAAATAAAGTAATTAGTGAATATATTTACATTCATCTACAGAAAAGAGAAATGGTAAAATGTGAGATTGGAAATTTGGATGAGTATTATATATATCCAAATCAATTTTGCGATATAAAATTAAACACAAATGATTATAGAAACTATGAAAATGAATTTTATAAACGTTTAAAGAGGAATAAATACAAAGTTAAACTGACAAAAATCAATATTGATTATTTGTTGTTACGAATGATGATGTTTAAACGGAAAAAGGGATTAACAAAATGAATGCATTGCTTATTCTAAATTTTAATAGTCATAAATTAATTAAAGTCTTACTGAACGAAGTTCATGACTTTGATTCAATAAGTTATATAGTAATAGTTGATAACAATTCATCGGAAATATCTAGAAACGGTATTTTGGATATTGAAAGTAAATTCGAAAAAGTAAAATGTCTTATTTCAGATAGTAATGGAGGCTATTCAAAAGGAAATAATATAGGGCTAAGATGGCTTAGTGAACATACAAATGTAGAGAATGTTTTTGTATCAAATCCAGATATTCTATTTTCTGAAAGCTATATTGATAGTATTAGTGAGAAGATGATTAAAAACAAAGAATACGGGTTGTTAACAGGGATAATGTTAGATCCGGATGGTAATATTACTAGAAATCAATACTGGGACTTGTATTCAGTTTATAGAGAGGTTGTGAGAAATCTCTTTTTTCTAAATTTTTTCTTTCAGGATAATAATAAACTTATTGATAGAAATCGAAATGAAGAAATAGTCGATGTTGTTCCTGCGGGATCTCTTATTTGTGTTCGTCTAGAATATATTAAGGAGATAGGATTCTTTGATGAAGATTTTTTCCTTTTTTTTGAAGAGAGTTCTATTTGTAATAGACTAAAAAAATTAGGGTATAAATATGGGATATTTCTTGGTGCAGAGTATTATCATTACCATTCACAAACAATCAATACTACTTTAAAAATTCAAAAGAAACTCAAGATATACTATGAATCAATGCTGATTTATCAGAAAAAGTATAATTCAATAAATAGGATACAAGAGATTATCTTAGTAGGATCAATAAAAATAAACATGATTACTAGTCTAACAAAAAGTATTGTAAGGAATATGATATGGAAAGAATAAAATATTTAATAAAAAATTCTTTGATTTTTACGATTGGTAATTTGGGATCAAAATTAATTACATTTGTATTGGTTCCTTTCTATACTCATTATTTGTCAACTAAAGAATATGGTATGGTTGATTTAGTTACGACTACTATTCAACTACTTATCCCATTAGCTTCGTTAGGGTTATCTGATTCAATTATTCGCTTTGGATTAGATAAAAAATATGACCAAAAAAAAATTTTTACTAATTCACTTACTGTCGTGGTTTCAGGATTTTTTATTGTCGCTATCTTTTTAAAAACAATAAATTATTTTTATGAAATTAATTTCATGGATGTTCTATTAGCGCTACTGTTTTTACAGTGTATACAAATTTTATTTTCGACGTATATAAGATCATTAGAAAAAGTAACTCTGTATACAATTAATAGTATTCTTTATACATTGATAATTTGTATTTTTAGTATCCTTTTTTTAAAATATTACAATTTAGGTGTTGCTGGCTATTTTTATGCACAAATTTTAGCAGCAGTAATTTCCTTAGTAATGCTAGTGTTTTTCGGAAAACTCCATCAGAAGTTTTCTTTTCATAGAATTGATAGATTAATAATTAAAGAAATGTTATTATTTTCAACCCCATTGATACCTAGTGGTTTGTCTTGGTGGGTCATAAACAGTGCATCTAGATATTTAATATTATTCTTTGTAGGTGCTTCAGGAAATGGAATTTTTGCAGTTTCAACAAAAATTCCTAGTTTAATGAATTTAGTACAGAATATTTTTATCCAAGCCTGGCAAATGACCGCAATACAGGAGAATGAATCAGATGATAAAGAACGGTTTTTTGGAAAAGTATTTGACTATTACTCGTATTTTTCCTTTGTTGTAGTTTTTATTTTGATTATTATTCAAAGGCCTATTGTTGAAATTCTTTTTAACCATAGTTATTTTATTGCGTGGAGAGTTATCCCTTTTTTACTATTAGGTTCGATGTATAGTAGTTTTAGTAATTTTATAGGTCAAATCTACGTTTCAGAAAAGAAAACGGCAGGGATCTTTAAAACAACCTTGTTTTCAGCAATTTTTTCTTTATTGTTGAGTATGGCGTGTATTCCTTTTATTGGATTAATTGGGGCCGGAATAGCCCAAATGGTAGGTTGGTTAGCAACTTTTTTATATCGAATAAAAGATATTAAGACGATTATTGAAATTCCATTTAATTTGAAACCAATCCTTTTTTATCAGTTAGTTTTGACAATGAGTATAGGAGTAGTTTTTCTATTTTCAAATCAAGGAATAATTTATTGGATCATTCAGGTTTCTTTGTTTTTACTTAGTATGAGTAAATATAGAGTAATGATAAGAAGCATTATAATGATAATAAAAAGAGGTGTTAAAAGACGATGAGTTTTTTGAAATACATGTTGATTTCTTTTCCTTTTATAGGTAATAAAATTCTTTCTTTTTTTGTAAAAATGGAAAAAGGACAACTTTACTCAAAAACCATAAGAAAATTTTTTGAATCTAAATATGATGTAAAGGTAGATTTATTTACTTATGGATCTTGTTTTTCGAAAAATTTTAATTTAGGAGGAAAAGTGATAGTTGGTAGGTATTGTTCATTTGCAGAAAATGTTAGATATTTTGCAGGTAACCACCCCATATCCAATATAACTACTTCCCCGATATTCTACAATAAGTCATTAGGGTTTGATGTGGATGATATTCAAAGAGGAAATCTAGTAATCGAGGATGATGTATGGCTAGGATATAACACCACAATTCTATTTGGATGCACTCGAATTGGAAGAGGTGCAATAATAGCGGCTAATACAACAGTTACTCATGATGTCCCTCCTTACTCAATAGTAGCAGGAACTCCTGCAAGAGTTATCAGGAATAGATTCTCTGAAAAAGAAATTCAATATCTTGAAAAAAGTGAGTGGTGGAAACTCGAACCTATTATCCTAAATAATTACTATAAGGATATGAAAAATCCAATCCACTTTAGTGAGCAAATAATAAGATATAGAGGTTAAGTATGATAAATAAAGATTTAGAAAATATTATTAATCGTTACCAACTTTGTACATCTTGTGGCTTGTGTCAAAGTGTTTTTGGTGAAGCCAAAATAGAATTAACTTTAAAAGATAATGGTTACTACACACCTGATTTTAAAGTTAATATTAAGAAAGACGAGGAAAAACTGTTTCACGATTTATGTCCTTGTTTAAATATGCGTGGTCCTAAAATTAGTAAAAGAGTGAAATGTGATTCTGTAGTGGGAAATTATTTTGATTACTATAATGGATATTCAACAAATATTGATATTAGAAATGACGCTTCTACTGGTGGAGGAATTACTAGTTTCTGCTCTTTTCTACTAAAAGAAGGATATGTTGATGGAGTATTACATATAGGTGAGGGATCAGATATATTAAAAACCGAAGCGTCTATATCTAAAACTGTAGAAGATATTGAAAAAAAAATGGGTTCTCAATATATGCCTTCTTCATTGCTAATTAATATAATGAATCATCTTGAAGATAGTGAGTCATTAGCTGTTGTTGGAAGGCCTTGTGACATTCATGCTATTAGTACCTTAATTAAAAAATACCCAAAGTATGAAAAGAAAATATTTATTAAAATTGCTTTCCTATGTGGAGGGATGCCATCATTAAATAGCACTAAAAGTTTGATAAATGATTTGGGAGCCAACATCGAAGAAATTACTAGTTTAAAATACAGAGGTGATGGATGGCCAGGATTTTTTAAAGTAACTGACAAAGAAAATGTTTATACAGTAGACTATAATGAAGCTTGGGGAAGCAATTTAGGAAGATCTGTTCCATTAGCTTGTAAAATTTGTGTAGATTCACTAGGAGAATATGCGGACATCGTATTTGGAGATGCATGGGAATGTGATGACAAAGGATTTCCTATCTTCTCTGAGAATGAAGGTAACAATTTAATAATTACAAGAAACAATAAAGCTGACAATTTATTGAAATTATCGGTAGAAAAAAAATACCTAGTAATCAGACGCGAAAATATTGATCAATTCAAACAAATTCAACCCTCGCAAACTATTAGGAGAAGCACTTCAAAGTTAAGGGTTAAGGCAGTTTCCTTAACAAAATTAAGGAGAATAAAATTTAATAAGGAACATATTGAAGCTATTTCACAAAATAGTTATACTACTACAAAAAGAATGAAATTCTTTTTAGGAACTTTAAAGAGAGTAAATAGTACGTGGTACTGTAAATAATTGAAGATTAGAAAGTATTTTTTTATTAACTATTGAGTGAGGAAGTTTGATTTTTTTGTGATTAACCTTAAGAATAGAAAAAAAGACTTTAATTATAAAAAGTAATCTTACTGTGTGTGAGAACGAAAAAGTAGATTAACTTTACATCAAGCTGTTTTCTAACGGCCGATTAATCAATTAATTTGAAGAGAACCCAAGATGAACTAAAATCCCAATTGAAATCTCCCAGAGGCCTCCCGCCTCTGCTTTTCTTTAAACTTTCCTTGCGAACGCCCCTTTTTAATGAACACTTTAGGATGTTTCGATATAATTATTTGCTATAAGAGTATCGAGGAGGGGATTGGATGAAGAAAATTATTGCAGGTATAGTTTCTTTTATTGCGAGTTTTGGGATGGTTTATTATTTGGTCATGCCGACTTTGCAGAATTATCCCCGGTTGGATGCGATGGCGCAGCGGTTTGAGTATACGGATGAGGCGTTATGGGTATTCATCTTCTTGAGTTTATGGTTGTTCTATTGGCAATGGGAGCAGCGGAAGCTATGGAATATCTATTTGTATTTATTTTACAGCTGCTACTTTTTATTGTTGTTTATCATGCTCTTTACGAAGGCGCGGGCGTATCATTCGTTTAATTTAGATCCTTTTGAACTGTATTTAAATAATGGGCAGCAGATCATCGAATTGATCTTGAATACGGCCTACTTTATTCCTTTGGGATGTCTGTACGGTTTTCGGGCAAAGCCGATGGAAGCGGCTGTGATTGCGTTGATTACGATTATTGGGATCGAGACGATTCAGTATGTGTTTTATATTGGGACGTTTGATATTTGGGACATCATTACCAACTTTACGGGTTGTGTGATTGGGTATTTCCTTTGTAAGCAAATTAAAAAGCGGATGATGTAATGCTATAGGTTTAAGGCTGGAGATAATTTCTCCAGTCTTTTTTTGATGGAATGATTGTTTTCTGAATATTCACTGATTCTCATGTAAAAAATAGTGTTTTTTTATTTCTTTAAACAAATATCAATAAAATAGTTTGAAATATTAAAAAATAATAGTAAAATTAAATTACAAAAGTCATGTTATGTTTATTGTATTGTTCTGATAATGAAACAAAAATACTGTTTTTTGTGATGCGTTTATGCTTTTTTAGACATGTTTTGAATGGATGAGTTGAAGGAGGGGAATGGATGGCGTAATGGATAGAAAAATATTAATTATCAAGAAGACTATTTGTTTGTTCCTTGAAACCTTTCGACTGGCTCATTCTACGAATGCATACATAGGGAGCGTTTTTCAACCCGATTATTTGTAAGAAAGACGTTCGATTGAGTGAGTATGATGAAGGATTTGTAAGGAAAAGGATGGAACAAGAATTGAACATCCGGAGTGAAAGTGTATGTCGATATCTGAAATGCGTTGTAGGTACTGTTCAGTCAGTGAGGTTTGCTTAGAGACGGAAATGTTACGCAGTGAAAGAGCTTGCGGGCTTGAATGGGACAATAATTCTGCATTTGATGGGATAAATTTTTTTTGCCTAAAACAGAGAGTTGGCAGAGATTAATCTGGTTTATGTATAGGCGTAGCAGCTGATTTTGCGATGAGTGTTTCGCACAGGAGAAATATTTAGGAGAAGGGGAAAGAAGATGGGGAGAAAGATAAGTAAAATAATCGCACTGTTATTCATTTTGGCAACAACGCTTGGGGGAGCGATTCCAAGCAATGCGGCTGCACCGGACACCGGGAATCTGCATATTCATAAATATTGGGTAGACGACAATAACCCGCACCCAACGGGGAAAGAAAATGATGGAACGGAACAGACAGGGATAACGAATCCGCCTGTTAGCGGCGTTGGTTTTGATGTGTATAAAATCGGAACATTGGAGTTGATAAACGGAGTTGCGGCAACGGCTGATGAAAAAGAGGCTCATGCGGTTCCTCAAGGTGGTACTGGCTGGACATACAAAAAGAACGGAACGGACAAGCTTGATGTTAGCGATGGAACGACCACGTATACCTATGCTTTAGGTTCGAATTTAAATGATGGTTCTAAGGTAACGGATAGTAATGGGGAGTTGTCATTCTCGGCATTGACAAAAGGCTATTATTTTGTGGAAGAAAATCTGACTTATGGGACACCGCAAGTAGCAGGAAATGATGTGGAAATCACTTCGAAGGTGAAACCATTCGTAGCGGCTATTCCGATAACTGCTCCTGATGGCGAAAGCTGGCTGGAAGATGTGCATGTTTATCCTAAGAACGAGGGCTTAAATCCAGAGAAAAAAGCAGAAGTGCCATCAGTTAATATTGGTGATGAAGTCAAATGGTCAGTTACAGCGGCTATTCCGACTGATTTTAGTGAGTACACAGCTTTCTCGATTACGGATGAGTTGGATGAGAAATTAAACTTTGTTACTAACAGCGTGGAAATCTACGGGACAGAAGCTGATGGAACGACGACGGTTGAGACATTGGATGGAACGAACGCACCAGTGGATTATACAGTTACCCATACGCCGACTGATCCATCCAACAAAGAAAAGCTTGTTATCGCTTTGACAAAAGAAGGGATCGCAAAATTAGCGACCAATCAAAATGCGGCAAAAATTAGAATTGATTTTAAAACAACGGTCAACAGCAAAATCAATGATGCGACAAATAATACTGTAACCAATACCGCAAAAATTAATTATGAAAATACTACGACTACAAATGGGGAGACTACGACAACTTCTTCAGGTGTAAATACGGGTGAGGTGAGCATCAAAAAGACTGATCAAGATGGCAACGATCTGGCCAATGCGAAGGTCAAACTTTACTACGTTGACGGAAGTGATAAGTACTATATCCATAAAAATGCGGTGGGAGCGATCAAGGGAGTAAAAGAAGGTGAGACGGCACCGTCCGGTTATTCACTGTATGAAGCGACTTCTGGTGCAGACGGCATTGCTCTTTTCTCAGGATTGAAAACGCATCAATCCTTTGATGCAAACGGAGACCCGATCGATGCGATGGCGTACTACATCGAAGAGACGAAGGCGCCGGATGGCTACAACCTGCTGCACGATCCAGTAAAAGTTTCTTTCGCCGATGAGGATGCCAATCATGTAGTAGCAAAAGGGATCGTCAATAAGAAGGGCTTCACGTTGCCTAATACAGGTGGTGTTGGAACGATCTTGCTTGTTGTTGTCGGGATTGTCTTGATTGGTTCTGCGATTATCGTAACCATGAACAAAAAGAAGAAAGCAGTTTAATTGAAGGGTCATAAAAAGCCGAGTTTGCGCTCGGCTTTTTATACATAGAGGAGGAGCCGGCGATGAAACGAGTCATTTTGATCATTCTTTTATTGACGGCTGGAATCAGCGTGATCGCTTTTCCGTTTATCAGCAATTATTTGAATCAAAAAAATGCGTCGCAAGTCATGGCGAATTATCAAAAAAAAGTCGATAAGTTGACGCCAGAGGAGATCACAGAAATTTTTCAAGCGGCTCAAACGTACAATGAAAATTTGTTGGGACAACCAGCGCATGATCCCTTCATTCCCGGATCGGGGATCGTGATGCCGGATAATTATTATCAGGTTTTGAATATCGAGGGGACGATGGGGCAAGTGGAGATTCCCAGTATCGATGTTAAGCTGCCGATCTATCATGGGACAAAGGAGTCTATTTTAAAAAAAGCCGTCGGTCATTTGGAGGGTTCAGCTTTACCAATTGGAGGTGCGGGGACGCATACGGTGCTGACTTCCCACACAGGACTGACTCACGCGAAGCTGTTTACCGATTTGACTGAATTGAAGAAAGGCGATCATTTCTATATTCGTGTACTGAATCGAACGCTGGCTTATGAGGTAGACAAGATTTCAGTGATTGAACCGGAGCATACGGAATTCTTGAAAGCAGTCAAGGGACAGGATTACGCTACTTTGCTGACCTGCACCCCGTACGGAGTCAATTCTCATCGGCTATTGGTTCGAGGCAAACGCGTTCCGTATCAACCTCAAAAAAGCATAAAAAAGAAAACGCTGAGTAAAGAACAGCACTTGCTGTTGAAGGCAACGCTGATCACTACAGCGATCATGCTGTTTTTAATCATCATTACTTATTGGAAGAATAAAAAAAATGAAAAATCAAACTAAGAAATCAAGTATGCCCTTACGGCTTCTGCGGGATGGTTTTAAAAAAGTGAAGGGGTGAAGTCAAAATGAATAAAGTCAGAATCATCATTACGATAATTAGTTAGTTTGTTTTGCTGATGGTCACTATCCTTCCTATTACGGCTCTTTCTGAACAACAACCGTCAAGCGGCCCCGTCATTGAAAGTTCTTCTTTATTAAAAATGATCCGTTGAGTGAACGAAGCAGTTCAGAAGTTTCTACGGAACTGACGGAAACGACCGCAGATGCGCAACTTAACGAGTCGGAAAATGAAGCAGCGGACGAACAAACAGAAGTCGCGACGACGGCCTCCTCTACGGAAGAGAGTGCCGGCGCGGAAAAAAAAGAAACTCGGGCGAATGTGACAACGGCAATGGAAATAATCGATTGGCAGCTGTTGAAAAATGGGACAGCACTTTCCGAATCTGTCCATGCGGTCACCGGTGAAAACTATGAGTTGAAGTTTAATTGGGAAGTGAAGAACTCGACGCTTGCGCCGGGGGATTTTGTTGCGTTCAGAATGCCTTACAATCGAGGACCAGCGGGTGATGATGCGGGAGCGAGCGGCTCTTGGCGGATCAGCGGCTCAATCCAAGCAGTTCCGTTGACTGCTGTTATTGATGGGCAAACGGTTAAATTCGCAGAATGGTTCATCGAGGCCTATGATGGCGGTGTGGATTATGAACAGATTCGTATCCAGTTTACTGAAGGGGTACGTTTATTAGAAGGAATGAATATCGGCAGCGAGATCTCGACAGGAATCGATTCGATCAAAAATTATACCTATAAGGGTGGGATTCAGAAGGTCGAGTTTGGCGATATCCAAAAGACCATTGATTTTAGTCAAGATAAATTGGAAAAAAGTACCGGCTGGAATTTTAAGAATGCGATGGGGGCCGGTGTCAATCAGATTCAATTTAACATCCCGGTAAATCTGCCAGCCAGCGTCGAGCTGGGCGGCGATGTTTTTGATTATAGTAAGAATAGTGATGGCTGGGCTTACGATCCAGTAGATCCTGAAAATAGCTGGGGCGAGCAGGTTACAGATATGGGCGATATCTATGTGGAGGATACCTTGGACGAGGGTGTGGTCATTCAAAACCTGCTGATTATTGCCGACGCGCGGGCGCCGATGCAGCTGCCAGCGAATGCTCTGACGGATTATCGCGGCGGAATGGTGACTACCTTGGCACCATTCAATTCCTATTTACTCGCTGATTTTGGCAATGGACCTGTTTATCGAACGCCAAATGATCCTGCTTCGGAGCGTCAATTACCGAAGCAAGAGTATTCCTTCCGACGATTGTACCAAGAAAGTGATGAAAGCAAGGAAGCTTTTCGAAGCAGAGTGAAATCTAGTCCTTATCAATACGGCATTTTTCAGGATCAGGCAACGAATCGTCAAACCTTAATGACTTATTTCGGCGATGTGAAAAAAAGCGGCTCAATGCCGAAATACAGTGATCTGACGGATCAGAAATACACGGAGCCTCAAAGAGAGATTGCGGGGAGCAGTACGGCGCCGGTTTTTTCATTTGCGGAACAAGCAACGACGCGGTTAATCACTAATGGTCATTACACGGAGGCTGATCGTGATGAACTGGAGGCTTATTTCTCATTGGTCTACGGCGATAACAATGTGCTTGGCGGTCAGATCGCGACGTTCGAGGTTAGTTTCAGCGCCCAATATCCGCCAGATACCACGAGCGAGGAGAAAATCAATCGGGCGCAGCACTATTTCACTGGCCCTCATTCTCCAGACTTTCCGGTACTTAATGAGGTGATCGGGAAATATAGGCTGGCGAATCCATACAGCAGTGTGCAGTTATCTAGTAATGAAGCGCTGCTGTTCAAATTCACAGATCAAAATCTTCCGTTGAATGGGGCAAAATTTATGTTGCAAAAAAAAGACGCTTCGAATGAATGGCACACGGTTTCAGATTCTGAGGTGACGACCAGTACTGTAGCGGTCAATATTTTAGAAGGAGAAGATGTCGTAGAAGGGCAGTTGGATGGCGGAGCGAAGATTTCCAATTTGGAAGAAGGAACGTACCGCTTTATCGAGGTCGAGCCGCCTGACGGGTATGATCCGGAGTCCTCCCCGAATTATGATGAAACCGCAGGGAAAGTGGTTTCTAGCGATTTTGCGATCCCATCGTCCGATCAACGAGCGATCGTCTTTGTTGAAAATGTTGCTCAGCCTAAATATTCCCTTCAGCACTATGTTCAGATGGGGGATGGCACAGCAGAAAGTGATTTTGAGCTGCGGCTGCAAGAAAATTTTAATGACAAATCGGGTACTGAAGTTGAGGCAATCGGAAAATCCTTTGCCGGTTATCGGTTAGATGAAAGTCTGCCTCATACGGTAAAAACAGGGACTGTTCTGGAAGACGGCAGCTTAGTTTTAAAAATGTATTATGTGAAGGACGAGTCTAGCCGGCCATTTTATTTTTACAAATATGATGAAAAGCAGCATCCGATGCCTTCAGTTGACTTCAAAGGCGATCCCTTAGGACAAGACAAGGAAGTAACCTTTGATGTCTACAAATACAATTCGCAAGGCTGGGGTGTTGGCGGCGGAAATTATAATCCAGATAAAGTTGTACCGAGCGATGGAACGATGCTGCCAGAAGGCAAAGGGGCAGTCTGGGAGAAAAAAGCGACACTTACAACTGATTCGACTGGTAAAATCAGCAGCGACCTGCCGCTTACTGAAGACGATGGCGCACTGATCACTTATGCAGTTGTCGAAACGAAAACCTATGCGGATTATAAACTCCCGGCGAGTGACCAATACTGGGTCATTTGGACAGGAAATGATGTTGCAGGCGATCCGCCGTATATCAACGGAATTACTCCAGTCAATCATGCACCGCAGGCTGACGCAATCGACCCATCTGTTCCGCAAAATGAAAAAGAGTACTACATCATGAACCACTATGAGAATTGGTCCTTATACAAGGAGGATGTGACCGGCACTTCGATGCCTTCGGTGAATGCCAACGGCGCTTCTCTCGGAGAAGACAAAAAAGTTGAATTCGTTTGGTATCAATACATTGGTAATTGGTCGGCGGAGCAGCAGCCAGGCGATGTGTCTCCCGAGGACTCAAGTATTTGGGAAGAGAAAGGGACACTTACGACAGATGCGAATGGAAAACTAGTGGGCGATGCGATCCCAAGAGAACAAGGAAAAACCTTTGCTTTAGTGGAGACAAGTACGTATAAAGGGTATCATTTACCCTCACCACAGCAGGCGTATTGGGTTTTATGGGATAGCGGCTATATCAATAATTCCGGCAGCGATAACCCTGGAACGAATTTCGTAGATACGTATTTCTACACATTGAAAAATGATTTTGCCACTGAAATGCAGATCTATAAGACCGATGCGAATACGAAATTTCCGCTAAAAAAGACAGACAAGGCGAAAGTCGGATTTAGTTATTATCGTTACGTTGGCGGCTGGGGTGAGAGTGAAGGTCCAGAAAAAAACACCGATCTTTCCAACACAGCGAATTGGCTGCCGATGAAAAATACACAAAACGATACGTATCTTTTTTACGGTGACGAGGAAGGTCGATTGACTGGATTGGAGGACACGTTAGTAGGTTCTTATCCTCATGGCAATACGTATGCTATCAAGGAAGTCGAAGCCTATCCCGGCTATCAGCTGCGTTCAGGATACTGGCTCGTCTATGTAAATGAAAATAAGAAACCAAAGAGCTACACGGTTGAAGGCTTGAGTTATGTAGGTGAAGGCTATCCAGTTGTAACGCCCGACGATCCTAACAATCACTTAGGCGCCTACCAAGTAACCAATGACCAATTACCGTATCCTGATTTTGAATTTACGAAGATCGATGATAGTAATGCGTCCTTGGCGAATGTTGACTTTGAGCTTTACGAAGCAAAAGGCGATGTAGCTTTCAGTGAATCTACCGAAAAAGACGGTAGCTATTGGAACCAGAGCACACCGTATCGGAGAGAAACCAGTTCATTGTCAGGCAAAGTCTCCTTTACCAAACTCCCTAATGGTATTTATTTATTGCGGGAAATCAAAACAGCGGCTGGCTATCAGCTGCCGGATGGCGATTGGGTCATCGAGGTTAATCTAGCTGCGGAGAATCCTATCACGATCCGAGCACGCAAGGATACTTCGCCACCCGCTTTCAAACGAACGAATGGGAACTATTCTTTACCGAATTATCGGAAGCACTCGCTGCCGTTTACCGGGAAGTGGGGGAAGGTTCTGTTCTTGATAATAGGGGTATTATTGATTGGTTTGGCTGGTCTGGTCAGAGTTAAGGGACCCAAAAAATCAAAAGCATAGATTCATAAAAGAGGCTGTCAGCAAAGAAATTGAAAAGAAGTCGATTCCTAGAAAATCATTCACTGATTTTCGGGAAACGGCTTTTTTTGTGCTTGGAATACTTATTCGTTTTATTAAAAGCAGATGATTTTGAATCCTTTTGCAGAAATTAGGGTTTCTCCTTTTTTTATCGGTTATATTTATTTGTTTTTTTAACTAAACGCAGAATAAATGTCGTTGTTTTTAAATTTTATCAATAAAATAAATTGAATTATTAATCATTAAATAGTAATATTTGTAGTGTTCGAATTATTTAGTTTCTGCATAATGTTATTTTCATTAGAGAGGACTGCAATGAAAAGAATCAAGTTCAAAAAGAAAATCTTTCATCTGTTTATAAGTTATAAGCCTTAATCAGAAGGATTCTGGAGGGCATTCGTATGGCTTCGTAGTCACGAAACAATAGATTGTAGAACGGAAAGAAAAAGAACTGCTGAGGAAGGAAAACGATGAAAAATAAATTAAGTAAATGGGTAGCACTCGTCGGGGTTCTTATTTCCCTGATTGGAGGCACGCCATCCGTCAGTGGGGTGTCAAGAACACGACCAATTGAAGGGGATTTGACGATTCATAAATATTGGGCAAAGACAGATGATGATATTGGGACAGCAGATGATGGGGAAGCGATTAGCGGCATTAACGTGCCTCCTGCAGCAGGAATTCAGTTTGATGTATATGAGTTGACGCCAGAAACTGGTGCGCCAACAAGACCGCCTTCTGAAAAAGAGGGGTGGGAATATTCAAGAGCTGGTAAAGAATTAACGGTAAGAAAAGGCGCTGCTGAACACAAATACAGGTTAGTGTTGAAGGAATCGGACGCGGGGATCGGTGGAAAAACAAATGCAGCTGGTGAATTAAAATACTCGGATCTTCCCGCTGGTTATTACTATGTGGAAGAAGAGCTGGCCGCGACAATGGATGATGAAATACCAGGGACAGGAACTAGACCAAAGACGATTACGACTACGTCGAAACCCTTTGTCGCAGCGATTCCAATGAGAAGGGCGACCGGTAATGATTGGAATACAGATATTCATGTCTATCCAAAAGAACAAGGGTTGAACCCAAAGAAGAGAATGGAGACACCTTCTGTTGCTGTCGGGGATGACGTCGAATGGACGATTACGACGAATATACCTGCTGATATCACGGATTATCAGCAATTTGATGTGGTAGATAAATTAGATAAGCGTTTGGACTGTGTCAGTGATAGCATCAGGATTGTTGGACTAGATTCCAAGGGAGCAGAGGTTGAAACACTGATCAATGAAATGGATTTTAACGTAGCCAGTCCTTCTATATCTGGATTGGGTAAAGAACCGCTCCTTATTTCATTAACGAGCGATGGGATCAAAAAACTTGGAACCACTCCTATTGTCCAGCTAGTGATTTCTTTTGCGACGACTGTCAACGGCAATAGTGCTCATGACAGTGAGAATAGCATTGAAAACAATGCCATGATTACTTTTAGCAATGGTTTAACAACGGATACGGAACAAACACCAAGTGTCGCTGTGCATACAGGCACTATTAAAATTAATAAGACTTACTCCGGTGAAACAGTGGACGAAAGTGCGCAGTTCCAATTGGCGCAGACGAATGAAGAAGCAGAGGATGGAGAGTATCTGCGCGTTGTCTTAGATGAGGAGCACGCCTATATCAAGGATATCGTTATCCCTGGTGAGCCAGGCTATGATGCCGCGTACAGATGGATTGCCTTGCCGACTGAAGCTGATGAGACGAAGCTAGGTTTTAAAACGGATACTTTTTTTGTGAGGTCATTTGAAGGGCTAAAAACATGTATCGAATTAGATGGCGTAAAAACATTCGAAACATATTATTTAATGGAAACACAGGTACCGGAAGGATATAGCTGGATAGAGAATCCTTTCGAAGTGACCTTCACTGGCAGCGATAAAGATACAAACTATGTGCATACCACAGATGAAATTAAAAACAGACGCAGTTTCACACTGCCAAATACAGGTGGATTCAAAACGCTTATCCCCGTTGGTGCAGGCAGTTTATTTATCGGTATTGTAATTCTATTAGCGATAAATAAAAAGAAAAAATCATTTAAATAAAGCTGATGCAATCATTACCAATTCAAAAGATAAGATAGCATCCAATGAAGCAGCAGAAAAATGAACGTGCAACGTATTGCAAAGGACCTGTGACAAAAGTCTTGTCACAGGTCCTTTTTCCGAACAAACGGTGTGTGAATGATAATAAAAATACGTTATCCCACATCTTACCAAATATAGGGGATCAAACGATATTTTACTTTTTTCGAATACTCTACATAGCCAGACAATTTTTCTTGCAGCATCTGGTCTTCAAAATACGTTCTAATCACGATAGTCAATATGATGAGTATCGCTATAATCCCAGCAAGGCCGCCAAATATCATGGATATACTGATTGACCAAAGTAGAATCGCAGAATAACCTGGGTGTCGAACATAGGAGTAAGGACCAGACGAGCAGACGGTCTGTCCGCGATCCTCTTGAATCCGTACGCTTGACTCAAAATTTCTATTTTCCATAACTGGCCAAATTGACAGGAAACAGGTAAGGATCATAAGGAGCATTCCAGCCCCAAAAAGCATTAACGATGTTTCAGTCTGTTGAAAACGTATGGACAAACCTGCGGCGGCATAAACACCATAAAAACCAAGCAGTACATAGATAAGCAAAAGTATTTTATCCCAAGCTTCAGTATTTGCAGCTATCTTTCTGCGTGCATTCAACAATTCGGGATCATGATGATACAGGACGATTGCAGATAGTGCCGTATAGACAAAGAAATAAATGAGTGCCCGTGGTACGTTCAGCGTTCCTGCAGAAATGAAGAAAATAGCGGCTCCCAAAAAACGTTGAAACATCAGTTTTCCAATGTATTTCATTGCGCCAGATTTTACGTTAGTCATTGTCATTCCTCCAATCTAATGCTTAATACTTGATTAAATAAGGCCTTAATACTTTCTGTTTTAGTGTTGTTATCATCTATCTGACTGTCATGAAGGATTGCGCTCATTCCGAAAAGAAGGAAATCAGCTAATGCTTCTGTGTTTTCAATCGGTGAGGTGATTTCCTTTTTTTGAATATAAACGAAAAGAATCTTACCAAAGATTGGTTTGATAGCAAGCAAAGCATTGTGATGCAAGAGGATCAGCATTTTTGTATCAACCTTTCCTGGTTGGATATTCGAGTAATTCGTTATTGCTTGATCCACTTCAAGTAAAATCAAATTCATCAGATTTGTAAAAGAACGTTCGTTGCTTTCTTTAGCGAGCGCCGTTAATCTTTCAATGAAATTGGCATTGTATTGCTGCAAAACAGCATTAAAGATCTCCTCTTTTGATGAAAAGTAATGATAAAACATGCCTACTTCGCCATTAGCCCCACCAACGATAGAACGAATAGAGGTCTTCTCATATCCGAGGTCAATGAATTGTTTCATGGCGATGGTTATTAATTCCTGCTTCCGAATTTCCGGTTTCTTTACGTTTCTTGACATAAGATCACCTCATAACTTATTACAGAACGATGTTTTGTCAAACCCGTAAGAATTTAAAAAGTAGAATTAACACATCAGAAAAGGTACTAGTCACTCAGTTTTTCCTAAATCCTGCAATCAAAAAAGTTGTCCCAAAATATTATTCGTGTTAACTTACAATTAGTAAGTGAGGTGTATGAAGATGGACTATCTTTATCAAGAGGGAAAACCAACTGGCAAGAAATTTATTCTGCTCCATGGAACAGGCGGCGATGAAACATCGTTATTAGACATGGCGAAATTCTTGGATGCGGACAGTACGATACTTTCTTTTCGCGGAAAAATCAAAGAAGATGGCATGAATCGCTTCTTCAAGCGTAACGGCCTGAATCAATATGATTTTGAAAGCTTAGAAAAAGAAACCGATCATCTGTTGGAAGTGATCACAGCGATCAGTCAGGAAAAAGGAATCCGTCTAGAGGAGTGGGTCTTAGTCGGCTACTCGAATGGTGCGAATATTGCGGCACATCTAGTATTGGAACGAGAAACGACTTTAACCAAAGGGATCTTTTTCCACCCAATGTCGTTAGAAGTGCATACACAATCATTTAATTTAGCAGATAAAAAGATTTGGGTTTCTTATGGCGGCGTCAATGATCCGATCGTCAGCGAAGCATCTTTTATGGAATTAGTCGCGGCATTCCGCGATCGAGGGGCGAATGTTACGGTTGTTGAAACACCTCATGGTCACCAAGTCTCAATGGATGAAGTTCAAAACGCTCGCGAATGGCTGAAAGAGTAGCGACACCATTTTCGGATGTGGTAAAATGAACCGAAGGGGTGACGCAATGGCAGACTCATTTGATTACAAAGGCTTGACCTTGACACCAACGGACTTGACATTTAACGATGATGAATTACAAAAATTATTGACCTTTGAAGGAGCGATCACACATGAACGCTTGAAGGGTTTCAATTTTCATTATTTCTTGATGCCGGAATATGATTTGAACGGTCTATTGGCAAAGCTCGGTGATGCCGAACGCAAGGCGAAAAGAATTTACCACATCAAAGGACAGCTCGTTTCCAGTGATTTGAAAAATCTATCGGTGGACGGCTATTACATGCCCACCAACTGGGGCTTCATGCATGTGGATAGTCATAAATAAGAGGCGGAGGAGTAATCTTTCGGCTCTTATTTTTATGGGATTTCATAGAAGGAGTCGATCAAAAAAAGAGAACTGATTTGAGAATCAGTTCTCTTTCCGACTTACAATGATTATTAAATCACTGCTCTAACTCTTTTTGCCATTTTTTCAGAGTTTCTATGTCCACTCCACTAGCCTCTGAAATTTGAGGCAAAGGAAGAGATAATTTTAACAAGTTTAAAACAAGAGTTCGTTTCTCTTGTTCACGACCTTCTTTTTGCCCCTGCTCTAGACCTTGTTCTAGTCCTTGCTTTTGTCCCTGAAGGATTCCTCTTTCTTCGGCTTCTTCAATCGCCGTAGCAAACACAGCATCATGGATCGCCTTTGATTTATCGATTTTCATGATCATCTCTTTTTCCTCGCTTTCCAATGTTAAGAAATCTATTTTTCGCTTCGCTTCTTTCAAATACTCGGGGCTGTCACTTAAAATTTCTCCCGTTTTTAAAAAATATTGCCAATGATACGCAGGGCTTTTCTTAGCGATGTTTTGATTTTTCAAACTTAAGAAACACAGAATCAACAGTTCTTTTCCGTCTCTATTTTGAAAAGGACGATAGGTTTCTTCATCCAATAGGCGAAATAACTGTAACGCTTGTTCATTCCGATCAAACAGATGAAAGTCCACAATATTGATGCCATATGCCGGTCTCAGACTGGAAAAATTATTTTTCTGCTCTACTTCACTTGCTTCTAAATTTCCAAAAGGAGAGCGAAAGGCCTCTGCCAAATAGAAAACCGCACGTTCATGGAAATAGGCATGAGACTGAATCTGGCATTCGATCGTCGTATGGCTGCCGTCTTCGGCGGTCGCTAATACATCGACTTCTGTGCGAAAAATCGCTGTTTCCTTATAGGTCTTTTTATAGCTGTCGATATGGTAGGTTTCTTTTGGCTTCAGTGACTGGAACTCTAATCCTAATAGATCCTTGATAAACACCTTTAGAATGTGGGATGAATCTTCGGAGGTCAGCATCTTTTTAAACAATAAGTCATTCGTCGGTAAATATTTCTGCATTGTTTTCCTGCCTTTCAGATAGCGCTATTCCCTACACTGAAAGACCTTTTTGTGTCTATAGTATATCACGGAAAATAGCTTGCTAACGAGTTTCTTCTATATCAAAGATACGCAAGCGAAGCAGATTAACTGCAAAATTAACGAACAGCGAACGCAAAGAAATGGGTAAAACTCTTTGAACCTATTCAAGAAGAGAAGGGCAGAATTCAGCTCTCCGATTTTGGATCGCCGCAGTGGAGGTCCGGGTCATCTTTATTTCGATGTTTCTTTCGACGAATCCAAGCGAGGAATCCTTTCTGAGTATTTGGTTGTTCCATGGTATCAGGTTGCTGCTGAATGGATTCTGGAATTTTGACAGCAGGTGGTTGTTGAATGGTTGTTTTGGGCAATCGTGGTGCGCTTATTAATACTGATGGGAGCGGGACGATTGGCGATAGAGTCATCCTTTTAGCTGTTTTGGCCTCTATAGTAGTAGTTCGTGGAACTTGTGAATCGCTTTTTTGTTCTGTTTTAACTAGTACGGGTTTATTCGCTTCTAAGGCGGTGATTGGTTGTTCATTTTGGGCGAGTTGTTTAAGGGTATTTTGCTCTGCAAGCTCCGCATCCAGTGCCATATCAAAAATCTCTTTTTCGATAGTGGTTACGACTTTCGCCGTGACGACAGATTCGAACAATTTTACGCCGTTTTGTTCAAAAATATCTAAGCTGGTCAATAGCTCGCAAGCTTCTTTGAGCGTTGCATCAGGCAGATCGTTATCCACACCTTTGTAAGTCCAGTTGTGTTTTCTGCCGAGGCTGTTCACGAATGTAGCGACTAAATCATGGGTCATTGGCTCTGTTCCTTTCTTCGTTTTTATGGATAGGGAAGTCGGTTATTCTCAAGGCTCGTTGGTTTCATCGGGACGGACTTTTGAAATCAATGAACGAATAAATGAGCGTGCTTTTTGTCCGAAGTTGCGAATAGAAAACACTCTTAGGCGCAGCGTGCGCCATTCAGGTGCCATGAAGTAATCTTCGAAATAATGAAAGAAGCGTTTCATGGTACGAGTGGCCTTCGTATTCATGAAAATCTCACGAACAAGGTCCTTCAGAATGAAGGCAAATTCTTCAGCGCCGAGCTGGTGTCTTACACGTAACGCTAAGATATATTTAATAGTGAGACTACTGTTTTGTGTTTGGTAATAGTAGGCAGTAATGCGTTTTTCCAATGTTTTTGGCGTTAATTGGAACAGCTGCCGATGATTCAAGGTCTGTTCAAACATGGTGATCTCCTCCTAAGTGATTGTTATGTAGCGCATATCTTTCTATCTGAAGAGGCAGCAGCGTCCTGCTTGTCCTCATTGCTTTTTTTCATTGACGAGTTCAATCGATGACTACAAGATAAAGGATTTTAAAAATAAATGCGAACCGCAATTTCGATTTAGCCCCCTCAATTTCGAACATTTTGTGCCTAGAAATGTTGAAAGACCGTTAGAAACATTCGAAATTGAAGGGGGCAATTTTAAATTGCGCGTTGACTTGATCGGTTCAATAGGAGTAGAGTGGAGAGTTTGCGTCCTAATTCTTGATTAAAGTAGAAAAAAGACTGGATGGAGGAGCCATCCAGTCTGAATCGTGCTTATTGCCAATTTTCCCAATCAGGAATCAGAAGGTTATTCTCTAATTCGTCATAGTAGTGAAGGAAGCAGGCTCGTTGGTATCGGCGATGAAGCTCCCCCTTACGTGTAACAAAATGATCAAGCAAAGGTCTTTTTGCCAAACTTTGAGCAAAGGCGGTGTTAGGCAGTGGAAGATAGCTCAATGGCCGATTACTGTCCGTGGAGAAAAAGGCCGAGTCTTGCCGAAGCGCCGCGAAGACAGCACAAGCAATCTCTGCTCGCAACAAGGCATAATAGCGTTGGACAGGAATCTCCAGCTTGAGCCCGTTCAGCAGCTGCAAATAATGACTCCCTTCTAGCTGATAGACATTCTCTATCATGAGGGGATTGACCCAGATACTATTTTCCCCTCCCTCTAGTGGAAATAATGTGAAGTAAGGACAAGCCCAAGGTAGCTTATATTTTCCAAAAGCACCGATATCCTTGATGACAGACGAAAGAACCGGATAATCTGGAAAACAGTGAGCGAAGGCATACCGCTGCACTGTCTTCATGGTGCTCTCTTTATTAAAGAAAAAGGTATCATCTGCAATAATCAGCACGCCCTCCTTGTCGTCCGGCATAGGAAGAATACATTGAATCTCGCGAATCCGCAAAGGATCAAATGCTTTCGCCTGCAAACAATACTTCTCCCAGATCGCTGATACGTTTCTAACATCCCAAATCTCTTCTAAATTAATCTTTTCCACAAAAAGTCTCCCCTTTAAGTAAAACGCTTTATTTTTGTTTCCACTAGCATTGTAAATTAAAATACAAAAAAATAGTTTCTTTCCTTTTTTGTCTGAGGTAACAAAGACGATAAAAAGCCTAATCTAAGAATAATTAGAAAAAAAGAAAAACTCAATTTTTATATTATTTTTATAAAAAATGAGCACTATTTTATCCGCAAATAAAGGCATCTTCTCTAGGGTTATGAGAAGATGCCTTTATTTATTTAGTGAATTTTTAGTTGATATAGATGTTATTTACGACTAGGTTATTACATGGTTTGGTTAAAACTAAGAATAGAATTCTTTCGAAAAAACAATTATCTTATAAAAAAGTGAATTGATTTGATTTAATTATAGAATACCGCACAAGAATAATCAATATATAATTTTTAATTATTA
>Ga0153985_1000032_pt1 | contig 42609 bp, 40 predicted proteins | sample TSGA069MetaG_FD_104715 | JGI IMG/M metagenome (GOLD analysis project Ga0153985, IMG submission 104715) | Attine ant fungus gardens microbial communities from Georgia, USA - TSGA069 MetaG | ecosystem: Host-associated > Fungi > Mycelium > Unclassified | place: USA: Georgia, Alexander Wildlife...
ATGTAAATAAGAATAATTGTTAGGTGAGGCTCCTATATGGACACAGGCTGCTGCCCAAAAATGTCGAGAGACGCCAATGGGTAGAACAGGGATCATCGTGAAGGTGATTCATAACGTAGCTGACAGATTTTGTCTACGCCCTATAGTGCTAAAGCTCGACGATGAACATGAATGGATTTTCGCGCGTGCTCATTTTCGAGTGCGCGTTTTTTGATAGTCCGTGACTAGATTTTTGCAACTACAATAAGGATAAATAGTTAGACTTGATATTGGGCTAAGGCGTAATTGGATGATAAGCGTACAAAACTAAAATCATTTTCTATTATATGGGAATTGTAATTTTAAAGTTTTGAGCGAACGATTAACCCTATAAAATATTTTGGAGTTATTCAAACAATTGAAAGGATGTGAGGAAGATGGACCATGAGGATAGTCGACCGAAGATTGAATATAATGGGGTGACTTTGGTTGTCCTGAAATTTAGGAGGAAAAACTATGATGAACAAAAAAAACCTTCTTGCTCGCAAAATCAATAAAGATCAAGAACTAAAGAAATTAGCGATTTTATCTGATCGCGACCTCTTCTTAAATCTGCGGACATCAATGCAGGGTCTGTCTGAAGAAGATGCGGAAAGCCGTTTGGAGGAATATGGTCCAAATGAAGTTTCTGCGCAAAAACCAACACCTGGAATTTTATTATTTTTACAAGCTTTTAACGATCCGTTTGTTTATGTTTTAGCTCTTTTAGCGATTGTTTCAGTGCTGACAAAGGATATTGAAGCAGCAGTAGTGATGACGCTTATGATTTTGGCTAGTGTTTTGATTACGTTTATTCAAGAATATCGTTCTCAAAAAGCTAGTATCGAATTAAAGGAAATGATCGAAAATACAGCGGCGATCACTCGAAATGGTGAAACGAAGGAAATTCCGATGGACGAAGTAGTACCTGGTGACATTTTGACGTTAGCGACTGGTGACATGATCCCAGCGGATGCTGTTCTAATTTGGACGAAAGACTTATTCGTCAATCAATCATCGTTAACGGGAGAATCAATGCCTGTCGAAAAGTACCTTGCGAAAGATACACAACTAACAGAAGAAACAACAGCATTGGATTTAACGAACCTAGTTTTTATGGGAACAGATGTGTTGAGCGGTCAAGGAAAAGCGATCATATTAAAAACAGGACAACAAACATTCTTTGGTGATATCGCAAAAAATGCAACCTCGAAGCGAGGAAAAACATCCTTCGATATAGGTTTAGCTAGAGTTAGCAAGCTATTACTGCGTATGGTGATGGTATTATTTCCACTTGTATTTTTAATTAATGGTTTAACGAAGGGAGATTGGAGCAGTGCGTTCTTTTTCGCTATTGCAGTAGCAGTGGGTTTGACTCCTGAAATGTTGCCAATGATCGTGAGCTCTAACTTAGCTAAGGGTGCGTTGACACTTTCGAAGCATAAAGTCATTGTAAAGGAACTTGCTTCAATTCAAAATTTGGGTGGTATGGACGTCCTTTGCACAGATAAAACAGGAACGATCACTGAGGATCGCGTAGTTTTAGTACAACATTTAGATCCTTTAGGAAATGAAAACGAACAAGTTTTAGACTTGGCATTTATGAATTCGACATATCAAACTGGCTGGAAAAACTTGATGGATATTGCTGTGATTAATTATTTCGAAGAACAAGTTCGTCGTTTACCTTTCCAAACAGTTCAAAAAATTGATGAAATTCCCTTTGATTTTTCTCGCCGCCGTTTAACTGTAGTTATGAAAACCGATGATCATCAATTGATGATCACAAAAGGTGCAGTTGAGGAAATGTCAACTGTTTGTAAATATGTTGAGATTAATGGTGAGGTTTCAGAATTAACACCAGAAATTCGTGAACAATTGCAAATGGTTAATGAAAAAATGAATCGACAAGGGATGAGGGTCATTACTGTAGCTGTTCGTCGGGACGCTCATGATGAGGCCATTTATTCAACAGATGACGAAAAAGACATGACACTAATTGGGTTTATGGGTTTTCTAGATCCAGCAAAAGCTTCAGCCAAACCAGCAATCAAGTCATTACAGCAAGATGGTGTAGCTGTAAAAGTTCTAACGGGCGATAATGCTATTGTAGCGCAAAAAGTTTGTCAAGATGTGGGTATTCCAGTAGACAAATATGTTCTGGGAAATCAAATCGATGAAATGACAGATGATGAACTGTATCAAGCAGCAGAAAAAATTAATTTGTTTGCAAAATTGAACCCAATGCAAAAATCTCGAATCATAGAATCATTACAAACAAACGGGCATACAGTAGGGTTTATGGGTGATGGTATCAATGATGCACCGGCTTTGCGGAAAGCTGATGTAGGAATATCTGTTGATACCGCAGCAGATATTACAAAAGATGCCAGTTCGATTATCTTGTTGGAGAAAAGTTTAGGTGTGCTGGAAAATGGTGTGATCGAAGGACGTCGTGTATTCAGCAACATGATGAAATATATCAAGATTACCATCAGTTCCAATTTTGGTAATGTGTTCTCGATTTTAATTGCTAGTGCATTCTTACCGTTTTTACCAATGTTATCGATTCAATTACTGTTGCAAAATTTGATCTATGATTTTGCACAATTGACGATTCCTTGGGACAATGTGGATGAAGAAGAATTACAAGTCCCAACAAAGTGGGAGACAACCGGTCTATTGAAATTTACTGTATGCATTGGACCTATCAGTTCTGTTTTCGATATCGCTACTTTCCTAGTAATGTGGTTTATATTTGGAGCCAACACAGTTGGGGCACAAAATCTATTTCAAACTGGGTGGTTCATGATTGGCTTGACAACACAAGCTTTAGTAGTTCTCATGGTTCGGACAAAGAAAATTCCGTTTATCCAAAGTTGGCCAGCTCCGCAAGTTTTTGCTAGCTTATTGATGGCAGTAGTAGTAGGTGCATTAGTCGTTTTGACACCGATTGCTGAGCAGTTTGACTTTGTAAAACTGCCAAGCAGCTACTGGTTATGGTATGTTGGAATCGTCATTGCTTATATGTTAGCAACGCAATTAGGAAAAGTAATCTATATAAAAATAGCAAAAGAATGGATCTGAACTATAACAGAATGGGCTGTACTGCCATTCTGTTTCTTTTTTTGTGAAAAAATACAACAATTTTTTAGAAATTGTAGATGTATAAGTCTTCATTTTAGTCTAAATTATCATAGGTATACAATTTTTTTGACTAGCTCAACAACGACAATCTAACTGGTAAGATTTCTCTGTTAGAAACAGGCTGAATGTGATTTCACAAGGATAAAATATGAAACGCTTTAATTCGTTCAGAATCGTTGAGCAAGTTTGTTGTCAATTAAATATAAAAATGCTAATTTAGAGAAGAAGGGGCAATAGCAATAATACAGATTGATTTGCTGTTGCACTACGAACAAGACTTATTCTATTTAGGAGAGGAAAGTGTGACACCATGGCAGAAAAAGAGTTAACGATTGATTTTGAAGCCTTACTAAAAGATGTAAACGCGGATTTCCCCGTGTACCAGGCGCTTGACGAAGACGGAAAAATTGTAAATGAAAATTTAGTTCCTGATTTGTCTGATGATGAACTTGTGGAATTGATGACCTCGATGGTTTGGTCTCGTGTATTAGATCAACGTTCGACTGCGTTGAATCGTCAAGGACGTCTAGGATTTTTTGCACCAACTGCTGGACAAGAAGCCAGCCAATTAGCGAGTCATTTCGCGTTTGAGAAAGAGGATGTACTGTTACCTGGTTATCGTGATGTACCGCAATTGATCAAACACGGATTACCATTAGCAGAAGCTTTTTTATGGTCGCGTGGACATGTTGCTGGGAATAATTATCCTGCCGACTTAAATGCTTTACCACCTCAAATCATTATCGGTGCACAATATGTGCAAGCTGCCGGTGTTGCTTTAGGTTTGAAGAAACGCAATCAGAAAAATGTTGTCTTCACTTATACCGGTGACGGCGGTTCATCACAGGGGGACTTCTATGAAGCGATCAACTTTGCAGGGGCTTATCATGCAAACGCTGTATTTTATATTCAAAATAACGGTTTTGCAATTTCGACTCCACGTGAAAAACAAACGGCTGCTAAAACTTTAGCGCAAAAATCTGTTGCTGCCGGAATCCCAGGTATTCAGGTTGATGGTATGGATCCATTAGCTGTTTACTACGTATCTAAAAAGGCGCGTGAATGGGCTGCAAACGGTAATGGTCCTGTATTGATTGAAACACTGACGTATCGTTATGGACCGCATACATTGTCTGGTGATGATCCTACTCGATACCGTTCGAAGGAAATGGATGATGCATGGGTGAAGAAGGACCCATTGGTTCGTTTCCGTAAATATTTGACGGAAAAAGGCTTATGGTCGGAAGAACAAGAAGAACAAGTTATTGACGCTACAAAAGAGGAAATTAAACAAGCAATCACAGATGCTGACCGAGTACCAAAACAAAAAGTATCTGATTTCTTGAAAAATATGTACGAAGTACAACCACAAAATATCAAGGAACAGATCGAATTCTATGAAGCGAAGGAGTCGAAATAATCATGGCACAAAAAACAATGATCCAAGCAATTACAGATGCCTTAGCTCTGATGCTTGAAAAAGACAAAGAAGTATTGATTTTCGGTGAAGACGTCGGTAAAAACGGTGGAGTTTTTCGTGCAACTGAAGGCCTTCAAGAAAAATTTGGCGAAGATCAAGTTTTCGATACACCACTAGCTGAATCAGGAATTGCTGGTTTGGGATTTGGTCTAGCGTTGCAAGGCTTCCGTCCTGTTCCCGAAATTCAATTCTTTGGTTTCGTGTTTGAAGCGATGGATGAGATTGTCGGCCAAATGGCTCGTACTCGTTATCGTATGGGCAATACTAGAAATTTGCCGATTACGATTCGTGCACCATTCGGTGGCGGTGTGCATACACCAGAACTTCATTCAGATAACTTAGAAGGATTAATGGCACAATCACCAGGGTTGCGTGTAGTGATCCCATCAAATCCATATGATGCAAAAGGTCTTTTGATCGCATCGATTCGCAACAATGACCCAGTTGTTTTCTTAGAGCACATGAAATTGTATCGTTCATTCCGTGAAGAAGTTCCAGAAGGAATTTATGAAGTACCATTGGATAAAGCAGCTGTCACCAAAGAAGGATCTGATGTTTCAATCATTACTTATGGCGCAATGGTTCGTGAAGCGATCAAAGCAGCGGACAATTTAGCGAAAGAAAATATCAATGCAGAAATCATTGATCTACGTACGGTTGCACCGCTTGATGTGGAAACAATCATTAATTCAGTTGAAAAAACAGGTCGTGTAGTGGTTGTTCAAGAAGCACAAAAACAAGCAGGCGTTTCTGCGCAAGTCATCTCAGAAATTTCTGAACGGGCAATTCTTTCACTAGAAGCACCGATCGGCCGTGTTTCTGCTCCAGATACGATTTTCCCATTCGGACAAGCGGAAGGTATCTGGTTGCCAAACGCAGCAGATATTGAAGCGAAAGTAAAAGAAATCGTAGAGTTTTAATATAGGAGGAAAAATAATGGCTTACCAATTTAAATTGCCTGATATCGGTGAAGGCATTGCAGAAGGTGAGATCGTCAAATGGTTCGTCAAAGCTGGCGATACGATCAATGAAGACGACACTTTATTAGAAGTACAAAATGACAAATCAGTGGAAGAGATTCCATCACCCGTGACAGGAACAATCAAAAAAATCGTCGTTGATGAAGGAACAGTTGCGAATGTTGGCGACGTTCTCGTTGAAATTGATGCACCTGGACACGAAGACAACGAAGGTGACTCAGGCGTAGTTGCGGAATCGCAAACACCTGCTGCTCCAGCAGCTGAACCAACTGCTGAAAGCGGAAAAGTTGAAAGCAACAACGCTGGCGGCGGAGTATTCCAATTCAAATTACCGGATATCGGTGAAGGGATCGCAGAAGGTGAGATCGTTAAATGGTTCGTCAAAGCTGGCGATACGATCAATGAAGACGATACGTTATTAGAAGTACAAAATGATAAATCAGTGGAAGAGATTCCATCACCTGTAACAGGAACGATCAAAAAAATCATCGTTGATGAAGGAATAGTTGCCAATGTTGGCGACGTTTTAGTTGAGATCGATGCACCTGGACATAATGACTCCAGTGCTTCTTCAACAGAATCAGCAGCACCAGCGGGAGCTCCGAAAGCGGAAGCAAAAGTTGATTCTTCAGTTGTTGAAGCAAGTAATCCTGACAAACGTGTGTTGGCTATGCCATCTGTTCGTCAATATGCTCGTGAAAAAGATGTAGATATTACGCAAGTAACAGCAAGCGGCAAAGGCGGACGGATTGTCAAAGAAGACATCGACGCATTTGTTTCCGGCGGCGGACAAGCAGCTTCAGCTAAATCAGAAGCACAAACAACTGAATCGACAGCGGCAGCTTCAAGTGCTCCAGTAGCGAAAGTGGAAAAACCTGCTCAACCATTTACTTCTAACATGAGCGAAATGGAAACCCGCGAGAAGATGACACCAACACGTAAAGCAATTGCTAAAGCAATGGTCAACAGCAAGCATACAGCTCCGCATGTAACGTTACATGATGAAGTTGAAGTTTCTAAGCTTTGGGATCATCGTAAGAAGTTCAAACAAGTGGCTTTGGACAATGGCACGAAATTGACCTTCTTACCATATGTGGTGAAAGCTTTGACTGCAACAGTCAAAAAATATCCAGTCTTGAATGCATCGATCGATGATTCTGCCCAAGAAATCGTGTATAAGAATTACTACAACATCGGTATCGCGACAGATACGGATCATGGATTGTATGTTCCAAACGTGAAAAATGCCGATACAAAAGGTATGTTCAAGATCGCCGATGAAATCAATGAAAAAGCTGCATTGGCTCATGATGGTAAATTAGCTGCTGATGATATGCGTAACGGTACGATCACTATCTCAAACATCGGATCTGTTGGCGGCGGCTGGTTCACGCCAGTAATCAACTACCCTGAAGTAGCTATTTTAGGCGTTGGTACGATCGCACAACAACCAATCGTGAATGCAGAAGGTGAATTAGCGGTTGGCCGTGTAATGAAACTTTCATTAAGCTTCGACCATCGCATCGTTGATGGCGCGACAGCGCAAAAGGCTATGAACAATATCAAACGTTTATTAGCTGATCCAGAATTACTATTAATGGAAGGATGATAAAATCATGGTAGTTGGAGATTTTGCCATTGAATTAGATACAGTAGTAATCGGTGCTGGACCTGGCGGCTATGTTGCCGCCATCCGCGCCGCTGAAATGGGACAAAAAGTAGCGATCATTGAACGTGAATACATTGGCGGTGTTTGTTTAAACGTCGGCTGTGTTCCTTCAAAAGCGTTGATCTCTGCCGGACATCATTATCAAGACGCGCTTGATTCATCAATGTTTGGTGTCAGCAGCGAGAACGTAAACTTAGATTTTACGAAAACGCAAGAATGGAAAGAAAACGGCGTCGTAAATAAATTAACGACCGGCGTAAAATTCCTGTTAAAAAAACACAAAGTCGAAATCATTGAAGGAGAAGCTTTCTTCGTTGATGATAAAAACTTACGTGTGATCCATCCAGATTCAGCGCAAACATATTCCTTTAACAATGCCATCGTTGCGACTGGTTCTCGTCCAATCGAGATTCCCGGTTTTAAATTTGGCGGACGTGTGTTGGATTCAACTGGCGGATTAGCATTGGAAGAAGTTCCAGAAAAATTCGTGATCATCGGGGGCGGAGTCATCGGTGCTGAATTAGGCGGCGCATATGCCAACCTAGGCGCTGAAGTTACTATCCTTGAAGGTACGCCACAAATTTTACCGACTTACGAAAAAGACATGGTGCAATTGGTTGAAAAAGACTTTAAAGAAAAAGGTATCAAAGTCGTCACTTCTGCGATGGCGCGTGAAGCCGTTGATAATGGCGACAGCGTAACGATTCGCTATGAAGTTGATGGAAAAGAAGAAACTATTGATGCTGATTACGTAATGGTCACCGTCGGTCGTCGTCCAAATACGAACGACATGGGCTTGGAACAAGCCGGTGTTGAAATGACTGACCGTGGATTGATCACAGTGGATAAACAAGGTCGCACAAACGTACCAAGTATCTACGCGATCGGTGACATCGTTCCTGGAGCAGCCTTAGCACATAAAGCCAGCTATGAAGCGAAAATTGCGGCAGAAGCCATTTCAGGCAAGAAAGTGGCCGTTGATTATAGAGCAATGCCGGCTGTAGCATTTACTGATCCAGAATTAGCTTCTGTTGGGATGACTATCAAGGAAGCCAAAGAAGCAGGACTTGAAGCGAAAGCTTTCAAATTCCCATTCTCTGGTAACGGCCGTGCCTTGTCATTAGGCAAGACTGAAGGTTTTATCCGTTTAGTAACTACAGTTGATGATAACGTGATCATCGGCGGTCAAATCGCCGGAGTTGGAGCTAGTGATATGGTTTCAGAACTTGCCCTAGCCATCGAATCTGGTATGAACGCGGAAGATATCGCATTAACGATTCATCCACATCCATCATTAGGCGAAATCGTGATGGACGCATCAGAATTGGCATTAGGCATGCCGATCCATATTTAAATTAAAAACAAAAAGTCAAAATCCATTTCAATAGGATTTTGACTTTTTTTGCGAGTTTCGTTTTTTTCAGTCTATTAGAGATACAAGATTTATTTATGATATTTGAGATGAACTATCGGACGAATTGTTTAGCAAAATCATATGTGTACGACAATAAATCGTTTTTTCTGGGTAAAAAATTTAGTGCCTTAACAGAGATTAGGTTTCAAACTATCCTTAAAAAAATTGGTAGAGACAAAATCATGAACTGGTTTTATTTATAAGAAGCAATATATCCTGCCTCAATCGGATGATCGACGATTAAACTATTTTCTTCCTTTGAAACGTTAAAAGCGATGATCAAATCCGCGCCAGCCGTGACGAAGTTAACAATCATGGTCAGAAATGAAATAGTTCCTGGATAGATGACTAGGAAGAGTACACTGACGGTTCCTAAGACAATCAATGGTAACAACGCACCAATTAGATACTGACGTTTTTCTAACACCGATTTACACGTACAGGAGGGCATTAGAGCACTGATGTTGAAACGCACCACATTCTAACCGTTACCGCTTGAAAAGGCCCAGCCGATTCCGTGTAATAGCTCGTGAATCACTACTGAGATCACTACGATCGCAAAAAATGTGAGATAAAATGAAGGTCCGGTGATTTCTGTCAAATGTGCTCGTCCGACTAATAAAAAACGATAAATCAAAATGAGAATCACGATAAAGGGTAAAGAGTAGAGTAATCCGAGCGCAGTGGCTTTCTTTGCAGTAAAAGTCACATCTTTCTCCTTATAGCCTTCTTGTAGCAACGCTACTTTCATTTTTTGAAATTCTTTCTGATGTTCGTTCATTTTTACGCCTCATTTCTAAAAACACTCTTTATCTAAACGCTTGTAACCACAACAAGCGATCCTACTAACCAATCAAGCTGGGAGAGCATCGTTTGTGTTTGTTGAGAAACCGGATCTTTCTTGACTTTTTTGATTTTCATGTCAAGCACTTTTCGCACATCTTTATCAATATATTTTTTCAAGATACTCGATTTTTTTAATAAAATTGCTAGTGATAAACCATCGTGATCCATTTGATTCAGATTTTCTAAACGAGCGACTATTTTTGAGATCGTGACTTCCTTCGCGATATAAGCAAGAGATGTTGAATCATTCTTAACAGCCACCTCATCAGCATCGATAAGCGAACTGCGGATCTGTGATACTAATTGCTTGAGATCCTTTTCGAAGAATGTCGCGCCATAAGCAGTGGCGATTTTTTCAATATGTTTCCTCTTAAGACTTATGACCTTTTCTAAAAGACAATCAAGATATTGGATATCGGTGGGAAGATCCTGTGAATGGACGATGATCTCTTTTTTGTCCAGTTCGATTACACCCGTTTTTTGTAAATCCAACAATCCGGCCATGACTAAGCACATACCCACGTAGTAATTGACTGAAGAAATCTTTCCTTGGCGATTCATGGTGAAAAGTAAATATTGTTGAGATAAACTAAGCTTATTCATTTTAATTGCTCCCTTATTCATTTTACTAAAGTATAGCTGTTCGTGAAAAAAATCCACTTTTTTGAAACAATATTTTCAATAATTTGATTTTCTGGTTGTTTTTCCATGGTATTCTAAGATAACGGAAACAATAGTTTCGCTCAGCCGATTTTATGAGCTGCTGAGTTGTCAACTCTATTGTCTTAACGAGTCGATAAAAGGGTATACGACTTGAAAATCCGTAGATTAGTGCGAACATAAAATAGGAGAGTGAAAACAGTGACGGGGAAATTTTTTCAAGAATTTCGAGAAAAGAAAAATCAATCGATTATGAATACCTCAGACGGGATCGTGACACCTCAATTTTTACGGAAGTATGAGCGGGAAAATGGTGATATTCGCTTTTCAAATTTACTTCAATTGTTAAGCCGGTTAAATACGACCTTTGATGAATTTGTTTTTGAAATCGACGATAGTATGGATGTTTGGTTGTATAGGATCGAAGAAGAGATTGATCGATCTTATCATGCTGGGAACTCTTTTTTATTAAAGAAATTCGTTGAAAATCAGGAGGAAATGTATCAGCAAACGCATGAAGAAAGATTTCTTTTTGCTGCGCTCATCGGAAAACGCTTCTATAATTATATTTTTTTGCCTAGCTATACGGTTGATTTGACCCCGATCGCTGATTATTTGAGAGAAACAGAAACATGGGGAAAGTTCGAGTTCTTTTTGATTACTTATAATGGCGATCTTTTTAAGCCGGAGGAGGCGTATTTTTACGCCAAACGCTTAGTAAAACAGCATGACGGCAGTTTCGAAATGAGAAAGTGGCGTTATGATGCGTTGCTGCATTTAACTCGTTACTTGATTGAGGAAAATCATTTAGATCAGGCGGAAAAGATTCTTTTAGAATATTTGGAAAAATTGACGCCGAATCGTGATTTAAAATATATCCATCATGATTTATATGCGAGGTTTGTTTACGGCTTGTTGCTAGTCAAAAAGAATAATCCTAAAGGACATCAACAGTGCGAACGGATCATTGATATTTTTGTGGAAGATTGTGGCTACATGAATTATGGCAATCGACTAAATATTCTCTATCAGTCAACGCTTGCACAAGTGAAAAAAGCACAATAAAAGAGGCAATTCAACTTATCTCAAAAAAGAATTCTTTAAAGATCGGAGTTAAATGATGAATGATTTATTAGGTTTCGACGTTTCAAAATCAGGAAAAATGTACGATGACTTGTCACCTGTATTCATCGAAACCAGGAAAATGGCTGTCAAAGCCACTAAAGAATACAACGCTTTATATGGCAAAGATGAACAAAAGAGAACGGAAATTCTGCAAGCATTATTAGGTTCAGTCGGAGAATTGGCTCATTTCGAACCCGATTTCCGTTGCGAATTTGGTAAAAACATTTATATCGGTGATCGTTTCTATGCTAATTTTGACTGTATTTTATTAGATGGCGGTGAGATTCATTTAGGGGATGATGTCCTTTTTGGTCCGCGTGTGGGGATTTTTACTACGAATCATGCCACCGATCCTAAAGAACGAGTGGCGGGCGGATGTTATTCTAAAAATGTGGTGATTGAAGATAAGGTTTGGGTCGGCGCAAATGTCACCATCAATCAAGGGGTGACAATCGGGAAGAATACGATCATCGGTTCTGGCAGTGTCGTAACTAAAAGTATCCCGGAAAATGTCATTGCGGCCGGAAATCCTTGCCGTGTTTTGAGAGGAATCACCGAAGAAGATAAAACGGATTATCTCTCCATTAGAAAATAGTTTCAGTTAAAAGCTTTAAATAAAAGCTTTTGTTTTTCTATGGTAAACTATTTTCGAATGGAGTGTGGATCAATGGCAAATTATGGTTACCCAATCGATGAGGATTGGACACACGAGGAGATCGTGACAGTCATCAATTTTTTGAATCTCGTTGAAACAGCAAATGAGACTGGGATTGAAAGAGAAGCGTTTTTGACGGGGTATAAAAAATTTAAAACAGTTATAAAAAGTATTGGCGAAGAAAAGCGGATCGGACGCGAATTTGAAAACGTCAGCGGCTACTCTTTGTACCGGACTGTACAAAGAGCAAAAACTGCGACGACCAAGCGATTTAAGCTGTAGGAGGATTAAGATGGAAGAAGAGATTATTAGCTGGATCTATGAAGCGGCAGAAGGAATCAAAGCCGGACTAGGTGGTGCATTAAGGGTCGATAAAAAAAGCGGGCGGACGGATCTGGTCACGAACGTCGATAAGGAGACACAAAATTTTATCGTCAGCAAGATCAAGGCCTTTGAACCAGAAGCGAAAATTTTAGGTGAAGAAAATGGACAAGATGAAACCCCGATTGATCAAGGAAGAGTGTTCGTGATTGATCCAATTGATGGTACATTGAATTTTGTAATGCAGCAAGAGAATTTTTGTATCATGATTGCTGTTTATGAAGAAGGTATCGGTCAGTTAGGTTTTATCTACGATGTTATGCGTGATGATCTTTTTTGGGGTGGGCCGAAAGTCGGTAAAGTTTATCGTAATAAGGAAGAGATTTCAACACCCGAGAATAAGGGACTGAGTGAAGGTTTAATCGGGATGAATGCGGCAATTTACCGTAAGAATCTTTATCATGCCCAAGAAATCGGTAAAAATTCCATGGGCATTCGGGTATTAGGCTGTGCAGGATTAGATTTTATTGCTATTTTAAAAGGTACTCAGATTGGCTATATCAGCTCTCTTAGCCCTTGGGATTATGCTGCTGGAGGAATTATGATGGAACAGCTGGGAATGAGTTTCTGTGGAGCTAACCAAGCCCCATTAAGCTTCAGAGGACGCGAGTTCTTCATCGGTGCTACTCAAGCGGCGATGGCGGAAATTCAAGCGTTTGATAAAGAGAATTATGTAAGAAAAGAATTTTTCTGAAAAAATGAAAATGTTTTGCTAACACTCTTAATGATTTTCTGTTATAATTGTCAATCGAGTGAGTCTCGCGTTACAAGAAAAGGAGCAATTAAAATTGAATTACAGAGAAGATATCCGCAACGTGGCCATTATCGCCCACGTCGACCATGGTAAAACAACATTAGTTGATGAAATGCTTAAACAATCAGATACCCTTGATAGCCACGTTAGCCTACAAGAACGTGCAATGGATTCAAATGCATTAGAAAAAGAACGTGGAATCACGATCTTAGCGAAAAATACAGCAGTAAACTACAAAGACTACAAAATCAACATCATGGATACACCAGGACATGCCGATTTCGGTGGCGAAGTGGAACGTATCATGAAAATGGTCGATGGCGTTTTGTTAGTTGTAGATGCTTATGAAGGTACAATGCCACAAACACGTTTTGTATTGAAAAAAGCCTTAGAGCAACATTTGACTCCAATTGTTGTTGTTAATAAAATTGATAAACCTTCTGCTCGTCCAGAAGAAGTAGTCGATGAAGTATTAGAATTATTTATCGAATTAGGTGCGGATGATGATCAATTAGATTTTCCAGTGATTTATGCTTCAGCGATCAATGGAACGTCTAGCTTATCAGACAATCCCGAAGAACAAGAACCAACTATGGCTCCTGTTTTCGATACCATTATTGAAAAAATTCCTGCTCCTGTTGACAACAGCGACGAGCCATTGCAATTCCAAGTTTCATTATTAGACTACAATGACTATGTGGGCCGTATCGGTATTGGCCGCGTGTTCCGCGGGAAAATGAAGGTCGGCGACCAAGTTTCTGTGATGAAGCTTGACGGTTCGATTAAAAATTTCCGTGTGACGAAAATCTTTGGGTTCTTCGGATTACAACGTTTAGAAGTTCAAGAAGCAAAAGCTGGTGATCTGATCGCCGTTTCTGGGATGGAAGACATCTTCGTTGGAGAAACAGTTACTCCTGTTGACCATCAAGAAGCCTTACCAATCCTACACATTGATGAACCAACGTTGCAAATGACGTTCTTGGTGAACAACTCGCCATTTGCAGGTCGTGAAGGGAAATATGTAACATCTCGTAAAATTGAAGAACGTTTGATGTCAGAATTACACACAGACGTTTCATTGCGCGTTGAAAATACGGATTCGCCAGATGCTTGGACTGTTTCAGGTCGTGGGGAATTGCATTTATCAATTTTGATTGAGAACATGCGTCGTGAAGGCTATGAATTACAAGTATCACGTCCAGAAGTTATCGAGAAAATTGTAGATGGCGTAAAATGTGAACCATTCGAACGAGTTCAAATCGATACACCTGAAGAATACATGGGTAGCGTGATTGAAGCATTAGGTCAGCGAAAAGCTGAAATGCAAGATATGGTTCATTCTGGTAATGGTCAGATTCGTCTTATCTTCTTAGCGCCTGCTCGTGGTTTATTAGGATTCACGACTGAATTCTTATCAATGACTCGTGGATACGGAATCATGAGCCATACATTTGACCAATACTTGCCAGTTATCCAAAGCGTAATTGGCGGACGTCGTAATGGCGCATTGGTTTCTGTTGATTCGGGTAAAGCAACAATGTACTCAATTATGAGCGTTGAAGAACGTGGAACGGTCTTCGTTGAACCAGGGACGGAAATTTACGAAGGCATGATTGTTGGTGAGAACAGCCGCGATAAAGACCTTGGCGTAAACATCACGAAAGCAAAACAAATGACTAATGTTCGTTCAGCTAATAAAGACCAAACATCAGTCATCAAAAAACCTCGGAATTTAACATTAGAAGAATCATTAGAATTCTTAAATGATGATGAATATTGTGAGATCACACCTGAATCGATCCGGTTACGTAAACAAATTCTAAATAAGTCTGAACGTGAAAAAGCAGCTAAGAAACGCAAAGTTGCTGTAGATTAATTAACAATTAAAGGATTACACAATTATGAACTGATTAAAAGGAGTTAGATCTAACATCTAAATCTTTTGGTGATTTCATTGAGCGTGTAGTCCTTTTTATATCTTTTTAGAGGAGCATAGATACGGATGCTCCTTTTTTTATATTTTAGAAACAAGTCACTCATTAATATGAAATATCTAACTTAATGATGCCTTAAAGTATCTGTCTAAAAATAAAATAATTAGTTATGTTTCATATTTTGCGTTTGTTTCACACGGGCGATCGCAAAAAGAATTGATTTTTCGCGTTTTCATATAAAGTTTCTGGATTGTAATCTCTTCGTAATATTTCTTTAGTTGTGTAAAAGTCAAAACCCGAACGAAGAGTATAGAAAAAGCTTAGTATCACGTATTTTTCCCCTTTTTATTTTTTTTCTATGTTATAATGTTGAAATCAAGATAGGAGGGAAGCAAAATGGAAAATATTTCTTCTGATTTTGCCATTAAAGTGTTGCAAGAGGATGCTAATCGGATCAAGTTGTTGATTCGTAATCAAACAAATAGTCTTTGTATCTCCCAATGTAAAGCTTTTGAGGAAGTCGTTGATACGCAAATGTATGGCTTCTCACGTCAAGTGTTCTTTGCTGAAAAAGTAGGTATCTTAAAGCGAGGAGAAGGGCAGCAAATGCTTAGCGATTTAGAAGCAGAGTTAAATCGTTTATATACTGAATTGTACGAAACTCGTCAGGACATGAATGATACCGGCTGGGAGGCTTAACTCTTGCCGACAAAGATAAAGAAACGTCATTTTTTGGATTATAGTATTTTGATCCCTTATTTGATTTTAACTATTATTGGTTTAATTTTTGTTTATAGTTCAACTTCCTATTTATTAATTACAAATAATGCGAATCCAACAAGTCTAGTAATGAATCAAGGGATTTTTTGGGTCTTAAGCTTAATTGCCATCAGCTTAATGTACAAGATGAAAACAGATGTATTGAAGAGCCAGCAGTTAATTATTTTTGCGACTTACTTGATTTTTATACTGTTGATTGTTGTCTTTTTTATTGGTGATGAAATCAATGGTGCTAAAGGGTGGATCAAGATCGGATCGTTCAGTATGCAGCCGGCAGAGTATTTAAAGATCATGGTTGTTTGGTATATGTCCTATATTTTATCGAAACGTCAAGAAACTATCCAAGATAATTTTGTTAGTGATATGAAACGTCCACTGATGTTGGTTTTTGCAATGATTTTTTTAGTAGCGGTACAACCTGATATGGGAAATGCAGCGATTATTACTTTGCTAGCATTGATTTTATTACTGGCCAGTGGTGTGAACTGGGTTTACAGTTTGATTATTGGTGTCGCTGGAATTGTTGGAAGTTTTTTAGTTATTGAACTATTAACTCATTTCGGCGAGGCGATTTTCCCTAAAAGATTAGCATACATTGTTAGTCGGTTTGAGAGTTTCAAAAACCCCTTTAAGTATGAGCTAGATCAAGGACACCAAATGGTCAATGGTTATTACGCTATGTTTAATGGTGGTTGGTTTGGTCGTGGATTAGGAAATAGTATTGAGAAAAAAGGTTTTTTAAGTGAAGCTCATACGGATTTTATTTTTTCTATTGTAATAGAAGAAGTCGGTTTGATTGGGGCTTTGATTATATTAGCAATTTTGATTTTTATGATCGCACGAATTTACTTGGTTGGGATTCGTTCGAAAAAACCTTTCAATTCATTGATTTGTATTGGAATTGGAAGTTTGTTGTTGTTACAGGTTTTTATTAATCTTGGTGGTATTTTAGGAATTATTCCATTGACTGGGATTACGTTCCCTTTTTTAAGTCAAGGAGGAAATAGCTTACTTGTATTGTCAGTTGGCGTAGCTTTTGCATTGAATATCAGTGCGGATGAGAAACGTACAAAACTTGCAATTGAGTATGAATACTTAAAAAGTCAGGAGTGAAGTGCATGAAAAAGGTATTGGTGGCAAATAGAGGAGAAATTGCGACACGGGTATTTCGTGCGTGTAGTGAATTAAACATTAAAACGGTAGCAATTTTTGCAGAGGAGGATCAATATTCGGTCCACCGTTTCAAATCTGATGAGGCGTATTTAGTTGGTAAGGGGAAGAAACCGATTGATGCGTATTTAGATATTGAAGATATTATTCGAGTGGCAAAAGAAGCAAGGGTGGACGCGATCCATCCAGGTTATGGCTTCCTTTCAGAAAATTTAGAATTCGCGAAACGTTGTGGTGAAGAAGGTCTGATCTTCGTAGGCCCAGAATTGCATCACTTAGATATTTTCGGCGATAAAATCAAGGCTAAAACTGCTGCCCTAGAAGCGGGAATTCCGTCAATTCCTGGTTCAGAAGGTCCAGTGGATACGATCGAAGGTGTTCTAGAGTTTGCTGAATCGCATGGTTATCCAATCATGATCAAAGCGGCTTTAGGCGGCGGTGGACGCGGGATGCGTGTGGCTCATGATGAAAAGGAAGCTCGAGAAGGCTATGATCGTGCTAAAAGTGAAGCTAAAGCGGCTTTTGGCAATGATGAAATTTATGTCGAAAAATATGTTGCTAATCCTAAACATATCGAAGTTCAAATTTTGGGAGATACGCACGGAAATGTGCTCCACCTATTTGAACGCGATTGCTCTGTTCAGCGTCGCCATCAAAAAGTTGTCGAAGTAGCTCCGTGCATTTCTTTAAATGATGAACAACGGGAAAAAATCTGTCAAGCAGCTGTTCAATTGATGAAGCACGTTGGGTATGTCAATGCTGGAACAGTGGAATTTTTAGTAGAAGGGGACAATTTCTATTTCATCGAGGTGAATCCTAGGGTTCAAGTAGAGCATACGATCACCGAGCTGATTACTGGTGTAGATATTGTTACCTCACAATTAATGATTGCTCAAGGACAAGACTTACACACTGAAATCGGCTTACCTCAGCAAGAAAATGTTCAGATGTCTGGAGCGGCGATCCAATGTCGTGTAACTACTGAAGATCCACTGAACGGATTTATGCCTGATACTGGAAAAATCGATACCTATCGTTCACCAGGTGGGTTTGGTGTGCGATTAGACGTTGGTAATGCTTATGCAGGAGCAACTGTTACACCTTACTTCGACTCATTATTAGTAAAAGTGTGTACCCATGCTTTGAATTTTGACCAAGCAATCGAAAAAATGCAACGTTGTTTAATTGAGTTCCGAATTCGTGGAGTTAAAACTAATATTCCTTTTATGCACAACGTTATTAGTCATCCTGTTTTTCAAAGTGGAAATGCAAAAACGACTTTTATAGATAATACACCTGAATTATTCGAATTTCCAAGGGTGCGTGATCGTGGAAATAAAACAATGCGTTATATTTCTGAAATCACGGTTAATGGCTTCCCTGGAATAGAAAAACAAGAAAAACGCTATTTTGAAACTCCGAGGGCACCTAGAATCAAAAAAAGAGAAATCGTCACTGCAAAGAATATCTTAGATCAAGATGGTCCTGAATCAGTCGCTAAATGGGTCAAAGATCAAGATTCTGTCTTATTGACTGATACGACTTTCCGTGACGCACATCAAAGCTTATTAGCTACCCGTGTTCGAACCCATGATCTTTTAAATGTGGCTCAAGCGACTGGGGAAGGTATTCCAGAATTATTTTCAAGCGAGATGTGGGGCGGGGCAACGTTTGACGTTGCCTATCGATTCTTGACTGAGGATCCGTGGAAACGTCTGAAATTATTACGTAAAGCTATGCCTAATACCTTGTTGCAAATGCTGTTCCGCGGTTCAAATGCTGTTGGATATTCAAACTACCCAGACAATGTACTGGAAGAATTTATCAAGGAAGCGGCTCATCACGGAATTGATGTTTTCCGTATTTTTGACAGTTTGAATTGGATTCCACAGATGGAAAAGAGCATTCAATATGTTCGTGATGCTGGTAAAATTGCTGAAGCAGCGATCTGCTATACAGGTGATATCTTAGATCCGAATCGAACAAAATACAATGTTCAATATTATAAAGAAATGGCGAGAGAATTGGAATCAATTGGGGCACATGTGATTGCAATCAAGGATATGGCAGGTCTATTGAAGCCACAAGCCGCTTTTCATCTGATTAGTGAATTAAAAGAAACGACCGATTTACCGATTCATTTGCATACTCATGACACTGCTGGAAATGGGGTCATCACGTTGTCAGCTGCTGTTAAGGCAGGCGTTGATATCGTAGATGTTTCAACAAGCGCAATGAGTGGTGCAACTAGCCAGCCAAGTATGAGCAGTTTGTACTATGCACTTCAGTATGGAGATCGCACTCCAGATCTGAACCTGAAAAATGTTCGTCAATTGAACCATTACTGGGAAGATGTTCGCCCATATTATGCAAGTTTTGAGAATGGCATTATAGCTGCTCAAACAGAAGTGTATAATCATGAAATGCCAGGTGGGCAATATTCTAATCTACAACAACAAGCTAAAGCTGTCGGTTTAGGTGAAAAATGGGATGAGATTAAAGAAATGTACCAAACCGTAAATATTATGTTTGGTGATATCGTAAAAGTAACTCCTTCTTCAAAAGTCGTAGGTGACATGGCGCTATTCATGGTGCAAAATGATCTGACAGAACAAGATATCTATGATCACGGTGACGAACTAAGCTATCCTGATTCAGTTGTCAGCTTCTTTCAAGGTGAATTGGGTCAACCAGTTGGGGGCTTCCCAGAGAAATTACAACAAATCATTTTACAAGGTCGTCCAGCGATGCAAGAACGTCCAGGGAAATTTGCTGAACCAGTTCATTTTGAAAAAGTAAAACAAGAATTACAAGGATTAATCGGTTTCGAACCAAGTAAGACTGATGTTTTAAGCTACTTGATGTACCCACAGGTATTTTTAGACTATCAAAAATCTTATGGACAATTTGCGGATGTTACGTTATTAGATACGCCAACTTTCTTTACTGGTATGCGTCTTGGCGAAACAATCAATGTTCAAATTGAAAAAGGAAAAACACTGATTATTCGACTGGATGAGGTCGGCGAGGCTGATGTTGAAGGAAATAGGACTCTATTTTTCAACTTGAACGGCCAACGTCGTGAAATTGTCGTGAAAGATGCTTCAATCAAGAGTGCAGTTCAAACCAAACGTAAAGTGGAACCAACGAATCGTGAACAGATTGGTGCAACAATGACAGGCTCTGTATTGAAGGTTTTGGTTAAAAAAGGCGATCATGTCGAAAAGGGTCAGCCATTGTTAATTACGGAAGCGATGAAAATGGAAACATCAATTGATGCTCGTTTTGCCGGTGAAGTTTCGCATTTATATGTCGAAGAAGGAGAAAACATTACTTCAGGAGATTTATTGATTGAAGTGAAAGAAAAATAGTTTTTTATTTAGTATGAATTAGGAGCGTTGTCGCGTGAAGAGAGTGATTGGTTTTCTTAGTATTCTATTTTTAGTTTTGATTGGCTACTATTTACAGCCGGTCCTCTTTCCTCCTACACAGAGAAAGGTGTCGGTCACGACAACGAATCAAGTAGTTAGACATAAAGCTTTGAAGCACCAAACAATTAAAGCGGAGGGGTATGCAAATTATATCTCTCGGCCAATTGAAACTTTTGAACAGAAGTTTGGGCAGCCAACGAAGATCGAGGATAGTGGTTTCTTTTTTCAAACTCGGGATTACACATTAGATCAGGGAATTCTAGAGGTAAATGTGGAGGCCGGCAAAATCAGTGCAATCAAAGTAATGGCGAAAAAAGCTGATGTCAAGCCATTTAAATTTGGAATGACCACTAGCCAGCTTTCAGATCAAATCAATTTATCTGCAGATTTTGCTTTAAGCTATGATGAGGAACCTGTAGCAATTGAATTAAGCGAGAGTGATATGCGTTTTCGTCCGTTGGTTGCGTTTGACAATGACACGTTCGCAATCCTTTTTTTCAATGGAGAAAATGAGAAGATGGTTGGAGCCGTTTATTTAGACATCGAGAATTTGCTTCGGTTGATGCCTTATCAAATAAACAGCGGTAATCCTTTAGCAAATCGTGTGCAGGAAAGTAATCTTGATTGGAATGTCTTGAATCTGCAAAAGCAAGAACGACTGGTTGATTCTATTAATTTCTATCGGACAATGTATAAGTTAGACAATTTACCAACAGCAGAAAAGCCGATGGATGACAGTAAGATACTCTTAAAAAATTTTTTAACAGCTCCTAAAAAAATACTGAATTCTGACCGTTTAGAAGAGTGGCAAACTGATCAAGGTGCACATTTGAGTAATTTAGCATTTGAATTATCATTGACTGAGTTTAAAGATTTAGCAAAAAATACGAAAATTGATTATGAATATGGTTTTTTCTACTCACCAATGGTCGATCCTTTATTCAATCTATTTGATTGGATAAGCTATGAGCATTTGGATGAAGTTATTACGACTGCGGATTTAGAGCTTGGCGTTGCAATTAATCAGGAAAGTGTGCTAGTCTTGTTACAGGAACCAAAAAAAACAGAGGATAGTGAATAGTTTGATTATTAATGAAGCTTTTTTTCAGCTAGAAGATCAGAATCAAGCATTGATTCGAGAGATTTTAGCGAGCCAAAGCTATAAATGCTATCTGCAGGCAAAAAAAAAGATGAATGAGTGCTCAGAAGTAATAGAGCTAAAAAAAGCATTTCAAGCTGAAAAAAACAGATTTGAAAAAATTGCAGAGTACGGGGAATATGCGCCTGATTATCGTCAACAACAGCGTAAAGTTCGTACTAGTAAACGAGCGCTTGATTTGAATGAAAAAGTAGCAGCGTATCGTTTAGCTGAGACTGATTTTCAACAGATGTTAGATGAAGTCGGCGAATGTTTGGCAAAAGCCATCTCACCGCAGATAAAAGTTAATGCCGGGAACCCTTTTTTTGAAACAGGGAATCATGGTTGTAAGGGGAATTGTCATGGATAATACTGAGTTCGTAATGAAAAAAAGACGAGGAATAATCGTTTGGGTCTATTCTTTGAAGCAATTAAAAACTTTGAAACGATTTGGTCTAATCCATTTTGTTTCAAGAAAAATGAAATATATTGTTTTATATGTAAACGAAGAAATTGTTGAAGAAACAGAAGAAAAGTTGCAAGGATTGCATTTCGTACGTCAAGTGGAACGTTCATATCGACCAGATATTGAAATGAATTTTGCGGATCGAATCGGAACGAAGGCAGCTTATCAAGTTAAAGATGACGATGAATTGGATGTCGTAGAAGCTAATACAAAAATTCGATTAGCTGAAACAGTCTAAGTAAGGTGAAAAATGTCTGATTTATTCAAACATTTTTCATCTTTTTCTTTGATAATAACAATATCAGAAGAACTATGAACTAATGAGAGGGGCATGCAAATCATGCGAGTGGTTGCAGGTGAATTTGGTGGTCGTAAGTTAAAGAGCTTAACGGGAAATAATACACGGCCTACAACAGATAAAGTAAAGGGTGCCATTTTTAATATGATCGGACCGTATTTCGACGGAGGTGTTGCGTTAGATTTATTTTCTGGGAGCGGTTCGCTTGGAATCGAAGCTGTCTCTCGCGGAATGGACAAAGCAGTTCTAGTGGAAAAAAATTTTCGGGCTATGGAGATTATTCGTGAGAACATCGCTATGACCAAAAATGAGAACGCGTTTCAATTAATGAAAATGCCAGCAAATCAAGCGATTCAGCAACTAGTTGCTAATGAAACGCAATTCGATTTAGTACTTTTGGATCCGCCATATGCAAAACAAGAAATTGTAAAGCAAATTGAAATGCTTCTCCAGAATAATTTACTGACTGATACAGTAATCGTAGTGTGCGAAACAGATAAAGAAGTAGTGTTGCCTGAAACTATTGGTAATTTAAAAGAACGTAAACGCAACGATTATGGAATCACCGCTGTAACAATTTATGATTGGGAGGTTTAAGATGAAACGAATCGCACTTTTTCCTGGAAGTTTTGATCCATTAACAATGGGACATTTAGATACGATTGAACGTGGTGCCAAATTGTTTGATGAGTTAATTATCGGTGTATTTATCAATACTAATAAAAAAAGTTTCTTTACCTCAGAAGAAAAGCTTGCTATCGTAAAGGAATCGGTCAAGTTGATTCCTAACGTACGAGTGATTACCCAAGAAAATGAATTGACAGTTACCGTCGCAGAAAAGCTCGGCGCAAAATTTTTATTACGGGGTATCCGGAGCATCAAGGATTATGAATATGAAAAAGAAATTGCCATAATGAATCATCATTTAGATCAGGAATTGGAGACAGTTTTTTTGTTAGCAGAACCTAAATATAGTCATATAAGCTCCTCAATTCTAAAGGAAGTTTGGACTTTTAACGGTAATGTCAAAGAATATTTGCCCGAAGCTGTTTATCGGGCGTTGGAAGAGAAGCGTGAGAATAGTGAAAAATAATAAACTTGTCAAACGATTATTACTTATATTTTTAGCTTTAGCACTGGTGGCTTGTGTGATTGTACCTATTCCTTACTATATTGAAGAACCAGGAGATACGATCGATCTAAAAGAATTAATCACAGTCAATGATAAAAAGGATGAACATAAAGGGTCGTTTAGTTTGACATCAGTCGGTATACGACGAGCAACAGTTTTTACAGCTTTAAAAGCTAAGGTTGAACCTTTTCATGAAATTATTTCTGTGGACGAGTTGACAGGAGGCGCTAGCGATGACGAGTATATGCAAATTCAAAAATTTAACATGGAAACGTCTCAAAACTTTGCTGTCGAACAGGCTTTGAAATTAGCTAATAAACCATCTGAAATGGAATACAAAGGTGTCTATGTTTTAGGTGTAGAAAAGAATTCAAATTTTTCAGGAATAATCAGTGTTGGAGATACTGTAACGAAGGCTGATGGGAAAACATTTACTAGTAGTGAAGACTTTATGAAATACGTGAAATCACAAAAAGTCGGTCAAAAGATGAAAGTTACCTATATCCATGATGGTAAGACAAAAGAAGCAACAGAAAAATTAATAAAACTTCCGACTGATAAAAAGCCGGGAATCGGTATTACATTGACAGATCATACAGAAATTGATTCTGATGAAAAAGTGAAAATTGATGCTGGCGATATTGGCGGCCCATCTGCTGGATTGATGTTTACTCTAGAGATCTATGAGCAGTTAGTTGATAAAGATCTTCGACAAGGCAAGAAAATCGCTGGTACCGGAACTATTAATTCCGAGGGTGAAGTAGGGCGCATCGGTGGCATCGATAAAAAAGTTGCCAGTGCTGCCGCTGACAATAACAAAGTGTTCTTCGCACCTGATGATAAAATCACCAAAGAAATGAAAGAAGCACAGCCGGGCATCAAATCGAATTACGAAGAAGCAAAAGCAGTGGCTAAGAAGTTAGATACAGATATGAAGATTGTTCCAGTGAAGACGGTCAAAGATGCGTTGGATTATTTGGAAGCAATGAAATAATCTGAGCTTACTAAAAACCATGTAAATAATCTTTTCGCAGGAGAAGATTATTTACATGGTTTTTCATTTACAGAATTATGAAAGAATCGTTATTGTATTATAATGTGCAATAAACGCATGGCATTTCTTGCTGATCAATAAACCGCTAACGAATATTTATGTAACCAGAGGAAGGATAAAGATACGATTATAAAGAAAGAGCTTCAGAGAGTTGAGAAAAAAGTACCACTGTTATTAAAAACAGATGATTTTATTTGTCTACTTCCGCACAAAAAAGTTGATGTTTGATTGCTTTACTATTGTACTAAGTGGTGGTGCTATTATCAGTGTTGAGTATGATTATAGGAATGTATCTATTCAACTAGAAGGTTTCAGAAATGAGATTCACATTTCTGGTAAGCAATCAGATTAGCTTGCGTTACTTGTAACGATTGGGTTTAGACTAGCTGGACACTGAGATTACTCAAAGTGATCTGCTCAACAAATTCCTCTCATTGGATTTGATTTATCCAAAATTGGCAAAAATTTTAGCTAATACAATTGAAGATGCAAACAGTATACACGAGTTAGCTCCTAACTTAGGCAGACTTATGTTAGCGTATTTATCTGAAATGATTCATCCGTAGTTGAGTTATGCGGTTGGTCAACTTGTGGAGTGTGCTGGTGATATGAGTATAAAAAAATTGGCTGATGAAGCTCATTATAGCGAACGGCAATTAAATAGATTTTTTAAACGGCAAGTAGGAATCAATAGTAAATCGTTTGTACGATTGGTCAGAATCAATTATATGATTCCTTTTTAACTCTGGTCTCTGATTTCATCGGCTGCCCCATTTACTCGTGATTTTAAAGCCGTTTGTGGCGTTAGCTCGAAAGATTTCTGGTAAAACATGTCCGATTTTTACATCAATCCTAAGAAGATATAACTTATACTTTATTCAGAAAAATAAAAGGTAGGAGTATAATTATGAATCAAGAGATTGTTGGTAAGGCTGAGAATCAGGCAAAAGAATTGCTCGATGCAAAAGTCTGTTTCGGTAGTGTGGAGTACTGTATTAATTTAGTTGGTGAGATCGAATTTATTACTGATGAATCAAAAAATGAGACATGGTATGGAGGATTGGAACATTATTTCAAAGGGCAAATGCCCCTAATTATGTTGTTCTCAAATTCACTTCAAAACGATGTAAATTTTTTTGGATTATGAAGAAACTGAAGGTACATTATAAAGATACACCCTGAAATATTTTTAGGGTGCTTTTTTGATCTATAATACAAACCAATTATTTAAGTAAATTTGAAAAAGACAGAACTTATTTTGACGTACCTTTATGTAAAGGAGGTTGTTATGAAAGAGTATTTGAGGAAGTATCCGTATTTATTTCTGATACCAGTATGCTTGACTGTTATTATCATCTTCTTTCTTACTAAAGAACCAGAAAAACAAGAAGTAGATCCAGCGGTTTTCTCTACAGAAACTAGCACAACTGAAATAAGTGAAATCAATAGTCAAGAATGGTATGTCGATGTAAAAGGTGCAGTCAAAAGAACCGGAATGTATCGTATTACACAAGGGATGCGCTTAATGGATGCGATTGATCTGGCAGGAGGTTTCACGGAGGACGCCGATCAAAACCAAGTCAATTTCTCCAAATTATTAATAGACCAGGAAATAATCTATGTACCAAAAGTCGGTGAAGAAGTTGCAGTAATTAATGAAATAGGGCAAGCCGCTTCTAGTACAACGACTTCTGGTACACCCCCAAAAATTAATATTAATACGGCAGATGCAAAAGAATTACAGGAATTATCAGGAATCATCAGGAATCGGTGAAAAGAAAGCGGCTGATATTATCAAATATCGCGAGGATAATGGCAGTTTCCGTGCGGTAGAGGATTTGATTAAAGTATCTGGCATAGGTGAAAAGACGCTTGAAAATTTGAAAGACTCGATTACAATATAAGAAAGATGAAAGTGAGGACGAACAATTTGACGACTGAAAGAATACCTTGGGATCAATATTTCATGGCGCAAGCCGTTTTACTATCATTGAGAAGTACATGTACCCGTTTGGAAGTAGGGGCAACGATAGTAAGAGATAAACGAATCATCGCAGGAGGGTACAACGGTTCTGTCAGTGGTGATGTTCATTGTGTGGATGATGGTTGTTACCTCGTTGATGGGCACTGTCTGCGGACGATCCATGCTGAGATGAATGCTCTACTTCAATGCGCAAAATTAGGCATTGCCACAGATCAAGCGGAAGTATATGTAACTCATTTTCCTTGTCTAGCCTGTACCAAAGCGTTGTTACAGGCGGGTATCAAAAAAATTCACTATCTTAAAGATTATCGTAATGATCCTTATGCTATTGAATTGATTAATCAAGTAGGGGCCAGTGCCCATCAAGTCCATTTGGAAAGCAAATATTTTGCTAAGCTTCAGTTAGGAGAAGATGCTGCCACATTGCCAGAAGGATAGCTACGGTCCGGAATTACCTGATATTACCGATCCTGACAGCAATTTTATTGGTGAGTCTAATTTATCAATTTAATTTCTGGTTGCTGTCACTATTATGCATTCTATTTCTTCGCATTTGCTGTATGAAAAGCCGTAAGATGTTATTTCTGGCTATTTTGTGCAGTTTTTTTCTGGGTTTACGGACTTATTGTTATGTAAACTATATAGAAACGGTTCCTGATATAATAAATAATCAAATTCTGGAAATTCAAACTGATTCCGTAAAAATTGATGGAAGCTTTTTAAGGATGACCGGGAAAATCAAAGGAAAGAAATATTTAATTTATCATTCACTGAAATCACCAGAAGAAAAGAGAATTTGGGGAAAAAAGAATCTGCCCAACAGTGCAGTAATTAATGGAGAAATAGAGAAGTTCGATTCAGCCAGAAATCTAAACGGTTTTGATGCAAAAAAATATTACTTTAGTTTAGGCTTCAGTCGGATTATTCAAGTTAAAAATTTGAAGCCATTCAAATCTAAAAGATTCATTTTGAGCAATGTTAGACATCACTTGATTTGGACAATTGATCAACATTATTCTAAACGACTTGCAAGCTATATCAAGGCATTAGTGATTGGATATAAGGATGCAGAGTTTGGGGAGTACTCAGCAATATATAAAACTACTGGATTGCTTCATTTGTTCACCTTGTCTGGACTGCATATCCAGTTTTATTTGGGAAGCATTCATTTGTTACTGAAAAGGGGCGGATTAGCTAGAGAATCACGATTAGTTTTACTATGTCTAATAGGATTTCTGCTGATTTTCTTAACAGGAAGTGGGTTTAGTACCATCCGTGCTGTTTTAAGTTTTCTGATTGGCTTTGCTTGTTTAACATTTGATGTATTGCTTTCTAAACTTGATCAGTGAAGCTTGATGCTATTTTTACTCGTTTTTTGTTTTCCCTTAGTATTTTGGTCAGTGGGAGCACAATTGAGTCTGTATTTTGCTTTACTGTTATTGTATCTGAATGATTTACGGTCAAATGTGTGGCATCAGATGTTCCTTTTCTCTATTTTATCGCTACCGATTCTGATATATAGTTTTAGTGAGTGGAATTTAACGGGAGGATTATTCACAATATTATTGTTTCCGATTTTTGAATGGTTGATTCTTCCCAGCTGTCTGCTGCTCTTCGTTGGATGCTTTCTCCCTATACCACAGATATTTGGCAATTTAACGGAGGTTCTTTTTTTGTTTCTCGAAAAAATGTTAGTATTTGTCGACATCCCTCCCTTAACTACTGGCAGACCAATATTTTCTATTTTTTTGCTTCTTTTGTTGTTAGTCCTTATAATTATAGACCGATTGAAATATCGTCAGAATCGTTTTTTTTTATTAGGAATTGCTGTCTTTCTTTTATTCTCAATCTCTTTTTCAGCAAATGGGATAGTTGCATTTGTCGATGTCGGTCAAGGTGACAGTATTTTTATCAAGTTGCCTTTCAAGCAAGAAACATTTTTGATTGATACCGGGGGACGTTTGATTTTTAAACAAAAGCAATGGCAAAATCGTCAGCCAAAACAAATTTCGGATTATAATCTATTGCCTTTCTTGAAATCTTTGGGCTGCAGTGAGATCGATCATTTACTCGTAACTCATAATGACGCAGATCACATGGGTGAATTGTCCCACGTTTTAAATGAAGTAAAGGTAAAAAATCTTTACTTGGCTCGCGGTTCTCAAATCGAGTTGCAAAATTTGTTAAAACAAACGAAAAATACCAATATCCATTTGATTAAGCGCGGAGATACGATTGGAAGGAAATTGAAAATTCAAATACTTTCTCCAGAGAAAAGTGAAGGAGAAAATAATGATTCACTAGTTGCCTATTTTCAATTAAATCAGCAACGTTTTTTACTTACAGGTGATTTAGAGACAATTGGAGAAGAGAATCTATTAAAAAATTATCCTCAATTAAAAACTGACTTTTTAAAAATCGGACACCATGGCAGTAATACTTCCACAAGTGAAGAGTTTCTAGAAAAAATCAAACCTAAATATGGTATTATTTCTGTAGGTCAAAAGAACCGTTATGGTCACCCAACAGAAGAAACGTTACAAAAATTGAATACCCATAAGGTGAAGGTTTTACGAACTGATCAGCAAGGGATGATCTATTATCAATGGTCAGTAATAACCAAGCGTGGAAGAATCAAGACTCTAATAGATTTTCTTAATTAGTGTTTATTACAATTTAGAAAACTAATACAAGTTTGCCGAAACGAGGCTTGGTACAAAACAAATGAATGAAACGATTTAATACAATAATCGGACAGCTTAGTTAAATTGTTAGAGGGATAGGCAGCATCCTCTTTTTTAATTAAAAATAGACTTTAGTGCGAGTTAGGAGTAATTGAATGAATACACAGGAAGCCCTTCAGCAAGTCAGAACATCCCCTTTACAGCCGATATATTTGGTTACGGGGACAGAAGATTATTTGATTCAAGAAGTGCGGCAAGCTTTTATGGATCGAATGAAAAAGGATAACTTGGAAGAGTTAAATTTTATGACCTTTGATATGGAAGAAAGTGGCTTAGGAGCAGTTATTGATGAAGCGGAAACACTACCATTTTTTGGAGATTATAGATTGGTTTTTGTTGAGAAACCTTATTTTTTAACTGGTGAAAAGAAAAATAATGTACCCGATCAAGATGTTGACGGATTATTGGATTATTTGAAACAGCCGTTGGATACATCGGTAGTGGTCTTTTGGGCTAACTACCCCAAACTTGATGCACGAAAAAAAATTACTAAAGCACTAAAAAAAACAGCTGTCATTGATGCGGCACCACTGCAGGAGCGTGATTTACGCAATTTTTTACAGCGTTACATCAGTAACGAAAATATTAAAATTTCAAAAGAAGCGTTCGATCTATTTCTTCGTTTGACGGATTTTGATCTTTCAAAATCGATGAATGAAATAGAAAAATTACTGTTATTAGCGGGAGATGGTGGAACTATCACTCTTCAGTTAGTAGAGGACTTAGTACCCAAAACGTTGGAACATAATATCTTTGAGTTAACTGAACGAATTTTGAAGGGTGACGCAGCCAAAGCTTACCAAACATATGAAGAGTTGCATTTACAAGGTGAAGAGACAATCAAACTGACTGCGATTTTGATCGGGCAGATTCGTTTGTTGTTACAAACGAAAATATTACAAAAAACTGGTTACCAACAGGCAAATATAGCTGAGACTTTAGGGGTTCATCCATACCGTGTAAAATTAGCGATGCAGCAAGTTGCAAAATTTCCATTGGAGTTGCTGGTTTCAATGTATGATGAACTGGTCGAAAATGATTATGAGGTAAAAACTGGACAGGCGGATAAAGAAATGGTTTTCCAGCTGTTTATCTTGAAGACAACCGAGAAGATTAAAAAATAAGAAGAAGCAAGGTTTTAGAGTCGAAGTTTTATATACTATAAAAGTACTGACTGACAAATTATTTTGTCTCGTCAGTTCTTTTTTTATTTGTTGGATGAAGAGAATCTATGTGTTTTTTGACAAAAAAAGCAAGAATACAGCTTGTGAGAAGTCAAAAAAATAAAAAAACGCGAATAACTAGTCGTCAATCGAAAAATTAGAATAAAAATCTCTCAGCAATGTTTAATAATTCACATTTTTAAGGTATGATAATACAAAGGTGGTAATTACCTAAAGCTAAGCGGCAGAAGGGATTCGGTGAGAATCAATCTCAATTAGAACGCAGTTTTCAAGATGTCGAATCGATAAATGATATGTCCAAAATTCTATTTTTAATTCGATAATAGTCAGCTTGTTCTGACTTTATATATGCACCACAAATGTATAAACCTAAAAAAGAAAGGATGAATGAAATGACATTAGCAAAGATCGTTTATGCAACTAACACAGGAAACACAGAAGGAATCTCTGAAATTCTGGAGGATGCTTTTGAAGAAATCGGCGTTGACGTTGAACGCGTTGACGCAGATGATGCAGAAGCAGATTTTTATGAAGATGCGGATATCTGTGTCCTAGCTACTTATACTGATGGAGATGGCGAGTTGCCTTTTGATTTAGAAGATTTCCACGAAGAATTACCAGATGTAGATCTATCCGGAAAAATCTATGGTGTAGTAGGAAGTGGAGACAGCGAATTATATCCAGACTATTTTTGTCATGCAGCGGTTGCTTTTGATGAAGCGTTTGCGAAAACCGGGGCTAAAAAGGCAGCAGAAACTGTGAAAATTGAGAACGAAGCTGATGACGAGGATGAAGAAGTGTTGAAAACATTTGTGAAAGCTTTGGTGGAAGCAGCGGAATAAGAGGCACATTGGAAGAATGGAGTGAGATTTTGTTTAAAGTATTAGAACGCAAGGAACTGGCGCCAACTGAATATGAAATTTTAGTTGATGCACCACGAATTGCCAAAAAAGCACAGCCTGGCCAATTTGTGATCTTGCGAATTGACGAACAAGGTGAGCGGATTCCGCTGACTGTCGTTGATACAGACAAAGAAGCGGGTTGGGTACGCTTAATCTTTCAAGTGATCGGCAAATCGACAGCCCAACTCGCAACAGTTATGGCTGGTGAAGCCTTAAAGGATATTGTTGGGCCATTAGGTAAAGCGACTGACATTGAAAATTATGGCACCGTTCTCTTAGTTGGGGGCGGAGTTGGTATAGCTGCATTATTCCCAATCGTTAAAGGCCTAAAAGAAGCAGGAAATCGTGTAATCACTGTTCTTGGAGCAAAAAGCAAAGAACTATTGATTTTGCAGGAGGAATGCGCAAAATATTCTGATGAGCTGATTCTGATGACGGATGATGGATCTGTTGGACAAAAAGGCTTGGTTACCCAAGCGATGGAAGATGTGTTTAAGCGTGAAAAAATTGCAATGACTTGGGCTATCGGACCAAGTATCATGATGAAATTTTGTACACTAACAGCGCAAAAATACGAAGTGCCAATCTATGTTTCCTTAAATCCAATTATGATCGATGGTACGGGAATGTGCGGTGGCTGTCGCGTGACAGTTGCGGATTCTATTAAATTCGCTTGTGTTGATGGACCGGAATTTTTGGGTGAAGAAGTTGATTGGGACGAGTTCGTCAACCGAATGCAACAATATCGTCCAGAAGAATTACTAGCTAATGAAAGATATGAAAAGCAGGTGAGTTCAAATGGCTAAACGCAGTTACACAAAGACACCGATGAGGGAACAAGCTCCTGAGGTTCGAAATCAAAATTTCGATGAAGTTGCTTTAGGTTATTCACTGGAAGAAGGACAGCTAGAAGCTAGTCGCTGTTTGCAGTGTAAGAATGCGCCCTGTATTGCGAATTGTCCAGTAATGATCGATATCCCAGGATTCATCAAAGCGATTGAAGAGGGAGATATGCCTCAAGCTTATGAGGTTTTAAGCCGCTATACAAATTTACCTGCTATTTGTGGACGTGTATGTCCTCAGGAAAAACAATGTGAGATGGTTTGTCGTTTAGGTCGTTCTAAGAAATTTGAACCAGTAGCAATCGGAAAACTAGAGCGACTTGTTGCGGATTGGGCTTTAGAACAGCCAGTTGAGTATAAAGACAATTCAGGAAACAAAGGCCAGGTAGCGGTGATCGGTTCTGGTCCCTCTGGATTGACAACGGCTGGTGATTTAGCGAAGTTAGGTTATGATGTCACTGTCTATGAAGCATTACATTCTCCTGGAGGGGTGTTGACTTACGGGATTCCAGAATTTCGTTTGCCAAAACGTATCGTGAAAAAAGAAATCGAACGAATTGTTGCTCAAGGAGTAAAAATTGAAACAAATGTGGTAGTTGGCAAAACGATCACAATGGATGAGATCATTACGGAATTTGATGCCTGCTATCTATCTGTAGGCGCCGGAGCTCCAAGATTCCAAGGAATTCAAGGAACATCACTAAATGGTGTTTATTCGTCAAGTGAATACTTAACAAGGGTTAATTTGATGCATGGCTATCAATTTCCGGAGTATGACACACCAGTTCAAAAATCAAAAAATGTTGTTGTTATCGGCGGCGGAAATGTTGCGATGGATGCGGCGCGTTCTGCTAAGCGTTTAGGTGCTGATAAAGTATCAATCGTTTACCGTCGTTCATTAGAAGAATTGCCTGCTCGCGAAGAAGAATATCATCATTCTGTCGAAGAGGGTATTGAATATCATTGGTTAAGCAACCCTATTGAATACATAAATGATGGCACTGGTCGATTAAAAGCTGTCAAATGTGTACAGATGGAATTAGGTGAACCAGATGAATCTGGTCGTCGCAGACCAATAGTGATTCCTGGCAGTGAGTTCATTATTGAAGCAGATACAGCAATTGAAGCAATCGGACAAGGTGCCAATAAAGTTTTATTGGATACTTTCCCAGAACTAGCACTAAATAAGTGGGGCTATATTGATGCGGATGAAGAAACTTGTGCGACTTCGATCCCGGGCGTTTTTGCTGGCGGAGACATCGTAACAGGTGCAGCAACTGTCATCTTAGCAATGGGTGCCGGCAAAATCGCAGCAAATGAAATTGATCAATATATTCAAAAGACAAAGCAGGAGCAATTGGTCTAAGCGAGGTGCAAATGATGAAAACAATGAAAACAATGGATGGAAATACAGCTGCAGCGCACATCTCTTACGCGTTTACTGAAGTGGCTGGCATCTATCCGATCACTCCTAGTTCAACGATGGCGGAAGTCGTTGATGAGTGGGCAGAACAAGGACGTAAAAATATTTTTAATGAAACAGTCAAAGTAGTTGAAATGCAATCTGAGGCAGGTGCAGCCGGAACGGTTCATGGTTCGTTGAAGACTGGAGTCTTAACTACGACGTATACCGCTTCACAAGGTTTGTTGTTGATGATTCCAAACATGTTCAAAATTGCCGGTGAGTTGCTACCAACGGTGTTCCATGTGGCGGCACGTGCGGTGTCTACTAATGCACTAAGTATTTTTGGGGACCATAGTGATGTAATGGCTGCTCGTCAAACTGGTTTTTGTATGTTGGCTGAAGGCGGCGTTCAAGAAGTAATGGATTTGTCGGCAGTTGCTCACTTAGCGAGTATTGAAGGCAAATTGCCATTTATGAATTTCTTTGACGGCTTTAGAACAAGTCATGAGTTGCAAAAAATTGAAATTATTGAGTATGAAGATTTGAAGGCAATGATGAATTGGGAAGCATTAGCTGAATTCAGACGATTGGGCATGAATCCGAATCGTCCGAATGTTTCAGGTACGGCACAAAATCCGGATATACATTTTCAGCAAAGAGAGACAGTCAATCGTTATTATGATGAAATGCCCGCGATTGTGCAAAAATACATGAATAAAATCAACGAACTACGGGGAACGAATTACGATTTGACTAATTATTACGGAGATCCAGAAGCGACAGAAGTAATTATCGCGATGGGCTCAGCTTCACCGACGATCCAACAGACAGTTGATTATCTAAATCAAAATGGTCGCAAGGTCGGGTTCCTAGATATTCATTTATATCGTCCTTTTCCAGCAGAAAACTTGTTGGAAAAATTGCCAGATACAGTTCAAACTGTTGCAGTTTTGGACCGTACAAAAGAACCAGGGTCAGATGGCGAACCATTATTGCTTGATGTTCAAAGTGTTCTTTATCGTCATACAAACCGTCCGGTCGTTATCGGCGGTCGTTATGGTATCGCTTCAAAAGATGTGACACCTGACCAAATATTGGCTGTTTTTGATCATTTATTGTTGCCAGTCGCAGACATGAAGCAGCGCTTTACTGTTGGAATCAATGATGATGTGACTAATCTATCCTTACCAATGAGTGATGTTTTAGACTTAACTCCGAGATCAACTTTCCAAGCGAAATTCTGGGGACTGGGTTCTGATGGTACTGTTGGTGCAAATAAACAAGCCATAAAGATCATCGGTAATAATACTGATTATTATGCACAAGCTTATTTTTCTTATGATTCTAAAAAATCAGGCGGGTTGACGAATTCTCACTTGCGTTTTGGTAAAGAGCCAATTCTTTCTACTTATAATGTAGAGGAAGCTGATTTTGTGGGATGTCATAACAGCGCGTATATTCACCAATATGATTTGGTAAAAGGCCTGAAGGATGGCGGGACATTCTTGTTGAATACTGTTTGGGATGAAGACAAAGTCAAAAAATTATTGCCAGGCAGGATCAAACGCTATTTAGCTGAACATAATATCAATTTCTATATTATTAATGCAATGGAAATTGCACAAAAAACTGGCCTGGGCGGTCGGATTAATCAAGTCATGTCAACAGCATTTTTTGAACTGACGGATATTATGGATCAAGAAACCTATTTGCCGTTACTTAAAGCAGAAGTAGATGCGGCATATGGAAAGAAATCTAAAACGATCGTCGAACGTAACTGTCAAGCTATTGACGCGACTGTCGCAGAATTGAAAAAAATTGAAATTTCAGCAGAGTGGGCCGAGATTGAAGTGAAGTCGCTTGTAAATGCTGAAGACCAAAACAAGCCAGCATATATTCGCAATATTTTAGAACCAATCAATCGCCAAGAAGGAAATCAACTTTCGGTAAATGATTTGATCGAAAATGGTATGTTAGGCGGTGTGATGCCTTCTGGAACAGCAGCGTATGAGAAACGTGGAATTGCTTTAGAAGTTCCTGAATGGATTCCTGAAGCTTGTACAATGTGTAATGAGTGTGCTTTTGTTTGCCCTCATGCAGCGATTCGCCCATTTTTGGCTAATGATGAAGAAATGGAAGAAGCGCCTGAAGGGTTCATTACTCGCGACATGCGAGGTAAAGATGGATTCAAGTATCGCATCCAGGTATCGTTAGAAGATTGTACAGGTTGCGGGCTTTGTGTAGAAGCCTGTCCTGCGAAAGAAAAAGCTTTGGTTATGCGATCTTATGAAGACCAAAGAGAGCAAGCAGTGAATTGGGCCTTTGCAATGACCTTACGTCAAAAAGATAACCCAGCGAAGAAATTCTCAGTTAAAGGCTCTCAATTTGAACAGCCATTGTTAGAGTTCTCTGGGGCTTGTGCGGGTTGTGGAGAAACACCTTATGTGAAGCTTTTGACTCAATTGTTTGGTGACCGCATGATGGTCGCTAATACAACGGGATGTTCTTCAATTTGGGGAGGATCGGCGCCAGCGACACCATATACTGTCAACCAAGACGGTTGCGGTCCAGCCTGGAGTAACTCCCTCTTTGAAGACAATGCCGAATATGGATTAGGAATGCATACGGCAAACGAGACTAAGCGAAACCGATTGGCCAATAAAATCTTGAAAGCTTTGGAAAAAGATCTTGGAACAGAGGATACCAGAGCCCAATTACAGGATTGGCTAGACCATATGCTAGAAGGCGAAGGCAGTCAACAAAGGGCGGCTAAACTGCGCGCTGTTTTAAATGAAGAAACGGATGCAGAGCTTCAATCAATTCTTGAGGATAAAGATATGTTTGCGAAACCTAGTCAATGGATTATTGGTGGAGATGGTTGGGCTTATGATATCGGCTTCAGCGGGATCGATCATGTTCTAGCATCAGGGGAAGATGTAAATATCCTGGTAATGGATAATGAAGTTTATGCCAATACAGGTGGACAAATGTCGAAAGCCACGCCATCAGCAGCTATTGCCAAATTCGCAGCTGGCGGGAAGAAGACTAAGAAGAAAGATCTTGGTATGATCGCCATGACTTATCGCGATGTTTATGTTGCACAGGTGGCGATCGAAGCGAACCCAACGCAAGCGTTGAAAGCTATTCAAGAGGCAGAAGCTTATCCTGGACCGTCATTGATTATTGGTTATACACCTTGTATCAATCATGGTATTCGCGGCGGCATGAGTCAATCAATCGAAGAATCCAAGAAAGCAGTGGAATCAGGATATTGGCCTCTTTACCGCTTTGATCCTATTCGCGCACAAAAAGGCAAAGATCCAATGCGTATCGACTTCAAGAAAACTGATTTTAGTAAAATGAATGCTTTCCTTGAAGGGCAAACACGTTTCTCTGCTTTGCATAATATTAAGAAAGATGAAGCATTAGTGGAAGAAATGTTGAATCAAACAGTAGAGGATATGGAAGAACGCGTTAAAAGTTATACTGAGTTAACAAACAAATAGGTGAGTAGCACCAGTACAATTTATGCTGGTGCTATTTTTTTATAAAAATGGACAAATAAAAAACCGATCAAACGATCGGTTTTTATTATTTAGCTAATTTTTTAGCAAGACGTGCTTTATCGCGGTTTGCTTTGTTTTTGTGAATCAAACCTTTTGATTCAGCCATATCGATCGCTTTAGCAGCTTCTTTGTAAAGGTCGTTCATATTTTCAGCGCCAGTAGCAGCAGCATCTTCAAATTTCTTAACAGTAGTGCGCATTGCGCTCATTTGTGATGAGTTCTTAGCGTTAGCAACTTCGCTAGTACGAACACGTTTAATTGCAGATTCAATGTTTGGCATGGATTTCACCTCCGAATTCAGTCTTATACGGTTAGTACCGTACAATTCAACATTACTCATTATACATAAAGCCGCTTTTCAATGCAATAAAATCGTGACAAGTTTTTTTCCTTAACAGAAATTAAGAAGAAATAAGTAGAAAAAAGAGGCAAATCAATTATTTTAAAGACGAAATGTATCCGATATGCTATCATAATTTTGGAAATAAAAAATTGGTGGTGTAGCATGAGTATTGCATTAGTTATTACAATTACATTAGTTATGGGTGTTGTTTTTGTCAATGGTTGGACTGACGCGCCAAACGCAATTGCCACAGCGGTTTCAACACGAGTGTTGAAACCTAATGTCGCCATTTGGATGGCGGTAGGGATGAATTTTTTAGGCGCATTAGTAATGACTTACTTCAATTCACAAGTCGCAGAAACAATTAGTAATATCGTTACTTTCGAGGGAGCAGGAAATGCTGCGCAAGTTGCGCTTGCGGCTTCTCTATTTGCTATTGTTGTCTGGGCGGTTGCAGCGTGGTATTTTGGTATTCCTACAAGTGAATCTCATGCATTGATCGCGGGACTGACTGGTTCTGCGTTGGCAATGGGCGGATTGGAAGCGGTTAGCGGAACCGAATGGATGAAGGTTATTGTAGGTTTGCTCGTTTCAACAATCATGGGGTTTGGCGGCGGTTGGCTAGTCACCAAGATTATCGTATTGGTGTTTCAAGGTATCTCTAGACGCTTTGCCAACCATGTATTTACGATTGGTCAAGCAGTTAGTGCCGGGATGAATGCATTTCTTCATGGCGCACAGGACGGACAAAAATTTATGGGTGTTTTTATGTTGGGTCTTTTTTACAATAACCTGGCTGAAAAAACTGGAAATGGTTTTGTTATTCCTTTATGGGTAATGGTTCTTTGTTCAATAACCATGGGCTTAGGAACCTCTGTAGGCGGGATGAAGATTATTAAGTCCGTAGGTATGGATATGGTGAAACTAGAACGCTATCAAGGGTTCGCAGCAGATTTGAGCGCAGCTATCTGTCTCTTCCTTGCATCAGTCTTTGGAATTCCTGTTTCAACGACGCACACTAAAACAACAGCGATCATGGGTGCAGGTGCAGCAAAACGTATTTCAAGTGTGGACTGGAGTATCGTGAAGGAAATGATCAGTGCATGGTTGCTGACGTTCCCTGGATGTGGTGCTATCGCATTTGTCATGGCAAAATTATTTGTCGCAATTTTTTAAAAAGGGGATCAGATAATGGCTAGAAAAAAACAATTCGATTATTTTGGCAAGTTAGAACAAATGGCACAATATTCTGCTGAATCAGCACAATTATTATTGGACTTAATCATGGATTATTCTACTGAAAAGTTTATTAATAAATCTGAAGAAATTCATCTTTTAGAAGGACGGGGAGACCATATTTCAAAAGAGATCATGACAGAACTTTACGATGCTTTTATTACACCGATTGATCGTGAAGACATCGTGTTGATCACGAATCGTTTAGATGATATCTTAGATGAATTAAATGCAACGACCTATCTATTTGAGAATTTACTAGTATATACGATCAGACCAAACACAGATAGATTTCTCCATTTAATAGTAACTGCTACTACCGATGTTGTTCATGCAACGAAAGAATTCGCAAAATTTAAACATTCAAAAGTGTTGAAACAGTCTATTGAACAAGTGAGCCAAACGGAATCTGAAGCTGACAAATTATACAGCTCATTGGTGAAGGATTTATTTGCGAATGAAAAAGACCCGATTGAGGTCATTAAATGGCGAGACATTTATAATCACTTAGAAAAAATGACGGATGCTTGTGAAGCTGCAGCAGATATAATCGAGGGTCTGGTTATTAAAAATTCATAGTACAAAAAAAGCTAGAATCCTTTCGATTCTAGCTTTTTAATTTGCCGCTTTATATAGCGGACAGTCAGTACACTTTGTTTCATCAAGACTGACAAGATCTTTTAATGGAATCAGCATTCGTAACCCATTCAAAATTACAAGAATGGTACTACCTTCGTGACCAACAACTCCAAGTGGTAGTGTGAGAAATTGAAGAAAATTACTTGCAATCAGTAAGAGGATCACAGATAAAGAAAACAAGATATTTTGTCGAACGATTCGTTTCATTTTTTTTGCTAATCGATGACTGTATATCAATTTAGTCAAATCATTTTTTATTAAGACCATATCGGATACTTCCATCGCGACATCGGTTCCTTCGCCCATAGCAATTCCAATAGTGGCAGTTGCTAAAGCGGGAGCATCATTGATTCCATCGCCAACCATCGCATTGACGTTATAATCAATTTGCTGTTGCTTGACTCGTTCAGTTTTATCCGCAGGTAAACATCCTCCATGGAAATCATTCAGCCCAAGTTGTTGTGCCACATAATTTGCTGCTCCCTCATTGTCTCCAGTGAGCATGACTGTTTCTACGTTTTGTTCTTGGAAATAAGTGATGACTTCTTTAGTATAGGGCTTTGGTAAGTCCATCAAAGCTAGTAATGCAACGATTTGTTCATTTTGACTAAGGACAACCACAGTTTTTCCTTCATCATGCCATTGTTCGATCAATGGGTGATTTTGATTTTTAGTTGGCTTTCCTAACTGCCAGATTTGATCTTGGTAAATCGTTTCTAATCCGAAGCCAGCTCGCTCTTCAACTTGTAGTACCAGAGCGGATTCATCTTTAAAAAAGCTGGTAATTGCTACTGCCAATGGATGGGTTGATTGGCGTTCCATTGAATAAAACAATTTTGGGATGAGCGGATCATCAGAAAAAGTTTTATAATCAGTTACTCGTGGCTTTCCTTGTGTCAAAGTCCCCGTTTTATCAAAAGAGATTGCCTGCAAATCGGCTAACTTCTCTAAAGTTTTTCCAGATTTAAATAATATCCCTTTTTTAGCACCGTTAGAAATTGCTGCTAACGTCGCTGGCGTAGCCGAAGCAACTAAAGCACATGGTGAAGCGACGACCAGTAAGACCATTCCACGGTAAAAACTTTCAGTGAAGCTCCAACTTAATAAAAAGTGTGTTAATAAAATCATCAAAGGAACAGCTAGTAAAACAATTTTGACATAAACATTTTCAATTTTTTCAATAAACGTTGCTGTAGCACTTTGCTCGTTTTGGGCATTCTTCACTAAACGTAGAATCTGTGCGAATAATGTATCATTGCTGGTTTTAGTCACTTCCAGAGTAAATGGTTGTCCTAGGTTAATCGTTCCGCTAAACGCCTCATCATTGACCAGTTTTTCTACTGGTACAGATTCCCCTGAAATTGCTGATTCGTCAATTGAAGAAGGACCTAACATTCGTCCATCGATCGGGACAGCTTTTCCTTTTGGTACAAAAACAAGATCTCCCAATTCTAATGTTTCAACTGGAACGGTGATGTGTTGATTGTCAACAATTTTTAACGCCTCGTTAGGAGCTATATTCATTAAAGCAGTGATTTCCTTAGTGCTTTTGTTCGTGGCATATTCTTCCAGTGCGCCACTTAAACAAAAGATAAAAGTCAGCATTGCTCCTTCAAACCAGTTACCGATTAAACAAGCTCCAATTGCAGCTAGAGCCATTAGCAGATCGACATTCAATGTATGGTCATGTATCAATTCGCTGATACCTTCATAGGTTTGCTTCCAACCGCCGCTAACAATTGCGATAACGAAAAAAAGTGGATAGATGGGTTGAGAAAACCCAGTTAAGATTTTACCAATAATTAAAAATAGTAGACAGAAAAGGGTAGAGAGAAAAGCATTACGTTCTTTCTTACTCATAACTTTTCCTCCTTTCAATTTTTTTGAGCGTATACGATTAGTAGAACTCTTAAAATGGGGCTGATGTTCTTTCACCATTATAGTAGCATACTATCTTATGTAAATGATAATAAAATTAGCTAATTGAGAACGAAAGTAATTATCAATTAGAATTGAGAATGACTATCATTAGTAGTTAATAGACGTAAAAGTGCTTATTTCAATCGCTAATACAATAAAATTAGCATTATTTCAATTTATAATTAGTATCAATAAAATATGAGATGAAAAAAAGACCTGCAAAAAATGCAGATCTTACATAGCGATCAGCCAGTAGCCGATCAAGATAATTCCTAAGCCGATTCGATACCAACCAAAGGCCGTGAAATCGTTTCGTTTGATGTAATCCAATAAGAACTTGATGGCGATAATCGAAACCACGAAGGCCGTAACCATACCAACTAACAGAACAACAATTTCAGATGCGCCAAAAGTATTGCCCTTCATTAGAAATTTAACAATTTTTAATCCGCTGGCTCCAAACATGACTGGAATACCAAGAAAGAAAGAAAACTCTGTTGCCACAAAACGTGAGCTGCCAATAATAATCGCACCAAGGATAGTGGCGCCTGAACGTGAAGTTCCAGGAATCAAAGAGAGTAGTTGGAAAGCACCTACAATTAAAGCAGCTTTGTAGGTAAAATCATTTAAGTTTGTACACTTTGGTGTTTTTGTTTTATTATGTCGTTCAACTACGATAAATGCAATCCCGTATACGATTAACATGATCGCAACAGGTAAGAATTTGTGAAAATGCGCTTCTAAAAAATCATCTAACGGCAAACCAATCACAGCAGCCGGCAAACAAGCGATAATCACTTTGAACCATAACGTCCAAGTATCCTGTTTCTCCTCATGAGTTTTACTAGGAGCAAAAGGATTCAATTTACTGAAATATAAAACTACAACGGCTAAAATCGCGCCTAATTGAATCACGACATTAAACATTTCAATAAATGCGGGGCTCATGTTGAGTTTGATGAATTCATCCGCCAAAATCAAATGACCCGTGGATGAAATCGGCAACCACTCGGTTATACCTTCAACGATCCCAAGAATAATTGCTTTAAAAATATTGGCAATAAGCATTAAATGTACGTCCTTTCAAGTTAATAACAATAAACAGTATACCGTTTCGTCTGTAAAAAGACCATCGAAAAAAGGCTAAGCTTTTTTTAAGAAAAAAACTGCCAGCAGATGCTGACAGTCATATTAACGACTTCAGTCAGTTTCGCTCGCGGTAGCGAGTGAAACAAAAAAACCGCGCGTTTCTACGCGTGGACGAAAAAGCTTTAGCGTTAAAAACTCCTTTCGATATACTAATAAGTGGCTA
>Ga0153985_1000033_pt1 | contig 42507 bp, 51 predicted proteins | sample TSGA069MetaG_FD_104715 | JGI IMG/M metagenome (GOLD analysis project Ga0153985, IMG submission 104715) | Attine ant fungus gardens microbial communities from Georgia, USA - TSGA069 MetaG | ecosystem: Host-associated > Fungi > Mycelium > Unclassified | place: USA: Georgia, Alexander Wildlife...
GGCGATTGATGACTATATCTATTATTACAACAACCGTCGAATGAAACAGAAATTGAACTGGAAAAGCCCTGTTCAATTTCGAAAAGCTGAACAGAACGCGGCATAATTGCCCATCTTAACAAACAAAAAAACGGAGTAGATTTCTCTACTCCGAAATAAGTCTAACTTTTTGGGGTCACTTCATATACGGAGTTGGCTTATTTTTTTGTTTTAAATTTTACTTAAAATAGAAAGTACCCAAAGGAACAAAGCAACCTCAGTAATCAATAATCCACAATTAAACAAATCATCGGAAGGATAACACATTTCTTCTGAATCACAAACCGAACCTGCGGCTATCATTATCCAATCATGACACTTTCTTCTGGTAACTTATAGTGTCCGCCATTAGTTTTCATTAAGCGCATTGTCAAGGAGAAGCCAACTGTCAAAATACCGACCCTACCGATATACATTAAACTAATAATCAAAAGTTTCCCCATAAGACTCAAGCTTGGAGTTAATCCCATCGTCAATCCAACCGTTCCGAATGCAGAAAACGTTTCAAACAACAGGTATTCTATTCCACGATATTGCGGCAATATTTCAGTAACAGACATCAACATGGTCACAGCAATACATAAACTCAAAGTGATAAAAAACAACGTGAGGGCACGGGAAACTACCGAAGGACGAATCGTGCGTCGAAAAACCTCCGCATGTTCCCTTCCCTTCAACATTGAAATTGTTTGAATCAATAGAACACCAAAAGTCGTCGTCTTCAATCCGCCTGCCGTAGAACCGGGGGTTCCTCCAATGAACATTAAAACGATTGTGAACAGAATTCCCGCTTGACTGACATTTCCATAATCCACAGAAAAATACCCAGCTGTACGAGCAGTTACTGACATGAAAAACATATTAGCAAAACGATCGATCGCCGAAGAGCCTTCTGTGATAGAGTACCCTCCTGATTCTGAAACATAAAAGACCAGTGTTCCAATAATCAATAGACTTGTTGAAACAGTAAGAGCCAACTTACTATGCAAACTAAGTTTTTTCGTCCTACGAAAATTCATTAAATCTTGTCAAACAATAAAACCTAATCCTCCTGCAATAATCAATCCCGAAATAACCAGCAACACATAAGCATTATCTTTAAACCCTATCAAACTGTCACCAAACAAATCAAATCCTGCATTGCAAAAAGCAGAGATAGAATGGAAAATCGAATACCACAAACCTTTTGCAACACCATATGTCGGGATAAAATCAAAGGCTAATAAAATCGCACCTAATAACTGAAATCCCATTGCGAAACGAAATATATAAAACATGAGTTTCATCACTCCAGATAAACTATCCAAATTTAACGATTCTTGTAAAATTATTCTGGTTAATAGACCTACTCTTTTCTTCATCAACGCGAAAAAAATAAACGGCATCATCATAAAGCCAAGTCCGCCAATTTCGATCAAAGATAAAATAATCAGTTGTCCACCCATATTCCAATGCTCGTTAGTCGTAAGAGTCGTTAATCCTGTCACACAAGTAGCTGATGTTGCCGTAAACAATGCATCGATAAAGGGAGTCCCTTTCCCAAACTGGGAAAATACCGGCAATGTCAGCAATAAGCTGCCAATTAAAATAATTCCTCCAAAGCCTAACGCAATAAATTGAATAGGGTATATTTTAAATGGCCAGCGTTTTTCTTTGTTCATAAAGTCCTACCTTCAAAAAAAGGTACTACTTTCTCAAGTAGTACCCATATTTTTAACTTTTATCATGCGAGTAACTTCCGCACGTTCATTTTCTTCCAATTTCATTTGGATAAAATAGATCGTTTCTTCAAGTTGAGGAATTGTCATATATTCCAATGCATTCACTCGACGTCGAGTCTTTTCAATTTCCTTTGCCATCAATTGACAAGTTTTTTCAATTTCAGTCAGTTCCAATAATTTGGGCAATACCGTCGTGAACTTCTTAATGCTCTGATCTAAATCATCATTTGAATTCAGAAAGCCATATTCCAGCGGACCATCTGATAATTCCGATTCATGTTGAAAATTCATTATTGGTACTTTAACACTCATAATATCCTTTTCGATCACATCAAGAGTTACCCGTTCTTTAGGAACAGCTAATAATTCTTCAATATACTTATCATTCAGCAAAGCATCTGCTACCGAGAAATTCTTCATCGCTTGTTGTAGCTCTTCTTCAACTTCGCCACGCATTTGATTATTTTTTTTGACTAATAAAATGAAACGGCGCATCAGCTCATCTTGCTTATCCTTTAAAAGCTTATGTCCTCGACTAGCAGTCGTCAGTTGCTTTTTTAGTCGCGTGAGTTCCATTCGTGTCGGATTAACATTTAATTTCACCATAGGATCAAACTCCTTCTGTTAAATATTCGTCCAACATATCATCTTTAATCCGTTTCAATTCTGTACGTGGCAACATCGCCAGAAGTTCCCAGCCAAGATCCAAAGTCTCTTCGATCGAACGATTTTCATAAAAACCTTGATTAACATATTCTTCTTCAAATCGCTCCGCAAATTTTGCATAAATTTTATCAACATCTGATAATGCAGAGTCACCTAACACAACCGCTAATTCTTTTGCTTGTTTTCCTTGTGCGTACGCCGCAAATAATTGATTCATTGTAGGTGCATGATCTTTGCGAGTTTTGCCTTCACCAGTTCCTTTATCCTTCAACCTAGAAAGCGAGGGCAAAACATCGATTGGAGGTTGGATACCATTTTTATCCAATTCTCGCGATAATATGATCTGCCCCTCCGTAATATACCCAGTCAAATCGGGAATCGGATGAGTCTTATCATCTTCTGGCATTGTCAGAATTGGAATCTGAGTAACCGAACCTTTCAAACCGCGAATTCGACCGGCACGTTCGTATAATGTGGCTAAATTGGTATATAGATACCCGGGATATCCACGACGACCTGGCACTTCACGACGAGCAGCTGAAATTTCACGTAATGCCTCACAATAGTTGGTCATATCCGTCATAATAACAAGTACGTGCATGCCTTTTTCGTACGCCAAGTATTCCGCAGCGGTTAAAGCCATCCGTGGTGTCGCGATCCGTTCAATTGCCGGATCATTTGCTAAGTTCATGAAGACGACAGAACGATCAATTGCTCCCGTCTGACGAAAATCTTCCATGAAGAATTCTGCTTCTTCAAAAGTAATTCCAATACCAGCGAATACAACTGCAAAATCATCATCTTTATTTAAAACTGTTGCTTGACGAGCAATTTGCGCAGCTAATTCCTTATGAGGCAAACCAAAACCTGAAAATACTGGCAATTTTTGTCCGCGAACCAATGTGTTTAAGTGGTCGATCGCTGAAATACCCGTTTGAATAAACTCATCGGGATAATCTCGAGAAACAGGGTTGATTACCTCACCATTGATATCAACATTCTTTTCAGCTAAGATTTCTGGTCCACCATCTTTTGGACGACCTAATCCATCAAAAACACGCCCAACCATATCTTCAGAAACACCTAGTTCTAGCGGATGACCTAAAAAGCGAGCCGTGGATTCCTTCAGGTTGATACCACTCGTTCCCTCGAAAATTTGAACTAGAGCTTTATCTTCATGGATCTCCAATACCTGACCACGGCGCAATTCGCCATTATTTAATCGGATCTCCAGTAACTCTTCATACTTGATTCCTTCTACTTTATCAATTGCCATCAAAGGTCCGACCACTTCATTGATGGTGCGATATTCTTTAATCATTGGTCATTCCTCCTTCAGCAACAATCGCTTGAATTTCAGATATAATATCTAAATTGATTTGATCCAGTTTGTCTAGCGCTGTTTCCGGGATATATTTGCTTCGAGCGATGCGATCTCGTAATGTAACCGTCCCATCCATAATCTCTTTCAAATAAGTTCCTAGCTCTAAAGCTCGTTGCCCTTCCTTATTGAAGGTCAAAATATTTTGAATCATTTTGAATTGCTTTTCTCTTGATGTAAAAGTATCAATATCATCAAAAGCATTTTGCTGCAAGTAATCTTCTCGCAACGATTTCGAGACTTCAAGCGTCAAACGATCTTTTTCTGATAGAGAATCTATTCCGACTAAACGAACAATCTCATTTAGTTCTGATTCTTTTTGCAGCATCCGCATACCTTCCGCAACCATTTGTGACCAATTTGCTTGCAAATCATTGTCTAAATACTTTCCGACTTCGGAAGAGTATAAAGAATAGCTTTGTAACCAATCAATAGCTGGGAAATGACGTTGCTGAGCAAGTGTGGCACTTAGACCCCAGAAAACTTTTACAACTCTCAACGTATTTTGCGTCACTGGTTCAGAAGTATCACCACCGGAAGGCGATACCGCACTAATTGCAGTAATTGAACCCTCACGACCATCATTACCTAAAGCAATAACGCGTCCTGAACGTTCGTAATACTCTGCTAGACGGCTCCCTAGATATGCTGGATATCCTTCATCACCCGGCATCTCTTCCAAGCGTCCACTCATTTCGCGCAGAGCCTCTGCCCAGCGCGAAGTAGAATCAGCCATAATCGCAATGTTATATCCCATATCGCGAAAATATTCGGCAATCGTAATCCCCGTATAAATGGAGGCTTCCCGTGCAGCCACAGGCATATTTGAGGTATTAGCAATCAAAATCGTTCGTTCCATTAAAGACTCACCCGTTGTAGGATCAACTAATTCAGGGAATTCATTCAATACATCAGTCATTTCATTCCCACGTTCGCCACAACCTACGTATACCACTATATCTACATCGGCCCATTTAGCAATTTGATGCTGAACGACCGTTTTTCCAGCCCCGAATGGTCCGGGTACTGCAGCTGCCCCACCCTTTACAACTGGGAAAAATGTATCAATGACTCGCTGACCAGTAATCATTGGTGCTTCTGGATTCAACTTCTCTGATACAGGGCGTCCTCGACGCACCGGCCACTTCTGCAACATGGAGAATTCCTGTGGACCGTTTGCTGTTTCAATTACATAAACAGTATCGTCAATCGTAAATTCACCAGATGAAACCTTTTTCAAAGTTCCCTTAATTCCATTAGGTACCATTATTTTATGTGTGATAATCGTAGTTTCTTTAACAGTTCCAACTATGTCTCCTGCCGACACAGCCGTTCCTTCTTCAATCGTTGCTTCAAAGTTCCATTTTTTTGTATGGTCTAAAGCAGGTATCTGAATACCTCGACTCAAAAAATTACTATCAGTTTCTTTTTTGAATGTGTCTAGCGGACGTTGGATGCCATCAAACATCTGAGAAACAATCCCTGGTCCCAATTCAACGGAAAGTGCTTCTCCTGTTGTCTTAACTGGTTCTCCTGGTCCAATACCAGCAGTTTCTTCATATACTTGAATAGACGCAACATCGCCACGCATCTCAATAATTTCGCCGATAACCCCTAGGTCACCCACGTAACAAATATCTTGAATAGCCGCTTGCTCCATATTTTCTGCCAGTACTAGTGGACCAGATACTTTTATTATTCTACCTTCTCGCAAGTCATTAGCTCCTTTATAAAATATTCTGTCCAACTGCTCGTTCGACTTGTCCTTGAATCATGGACTTACCGATTCCTAATGTTCCTTCATGATTAGGAATCAATACAATCGCCGGAATCATCTTTTCCTCATAACGTTTGATTGTATCAGGAACAAGCTGAGCAAATTCTTCAGTAATATAAATGATGCCGTACTTATTTTTAGCCATTTCATCGATTTGCTGTCGAATGGTTTGCTTGTCCTTTGTAGTTCGGGTATCAAAATCAAAGAGTTTGAAGGGCAAGACTGAATCTTTATCACCAATAGCACCAATCTTATGTGCCATATGTCTCACGCATCCTCTCTCTTATCTGCTCATCCGTCAATCCGACTCTTTTACCAGTAATTATCAAACGAAGATTTTTTGTTTCAATCGACTTCGCATTTAATAATGCTAACACCGGCAATGGCCCAAATGCCTGCGTTTGTGCAGTCTCATAAAAACTAGTCAAATAATCATCGCATAGACGCTCCAACTGGCTCAAGTCCATTATATTATCTTCAATAATTTGTTCGATTAGTTCGCTATATGATGTAGTTCTTAGATAGTTTGTCAACTCTTCTAAACCAACTTCAACGTAATCTAGCAACTCCTCTTTAGGAATACTCCCGTGACTCGATAATGCTGTTGACATAAAGTTACGGTTTCTTTTCTGATTGATTCCACGAGCCACCATCAAGATGTTAGTAAAATCAATGAAACTGATAACTTCTTGTGTCAATTCTGGCTCATCTATCATATCAGCTATTTTACGTTGGCAATACAGATATTTGCGATCTAAAATGATATCGATTCCTTGTAAGCTGTTAGATTCCTCAAAATGCTCTCGAACCTCTTGAATACTTTCAAGTAAAATATCTGGCAACCCGCTAGCCTGTCCAGTTCGAATTGCTGTCCTAATCTGATCTAAAGAATAGAAGCCATCATATATATATAGTTCGTCAAAATTTTGATTTAACAAATCAGCTTTAATCAACGCCTTGAGATTATGAAAGGTAAAACGCATTGTATAAATCCAAACAATGTTTGGATCAGGAATGATTTTAACTAATTCAGCTAACAAATCTTCCTGCGCTTTCCCTAAAGCCTCTTCAAAACTCTCGTAAAAATTATCTGACAAATACTCACCATATATCGTTCCTCTAAAAAGAGTCTCAATCTCAGTCAAATCCTCGGCCTTTATCATTCGCTTCATCAGTTCAGGCGTCAATAATTCCAATTCTTTCAAACGAACCAGTGGATTCAATTCATGATACGTAGATTGTTTCATTCAAAGCCTCCTAATTCGTGGTTTTATAACTAATTAACTATATAGTTTTCTTATTCAAAAAGTGACTGGGCCGTTTGGAAACTCTCTCGCTGCTGAATTTCTCTAACTAAACTTTGATATAGAAAATTGTATTGCACGCCATTTTTATCCAAAACAAATCCAGCTTGACCAGCAATAGGATCTTTTCCAAGAATTAGTTGATAGGTAAGTGAGCCTTTTTGTTTATTCAACCATTCTTGGGTGAAGATCATCTGCGATTTTTCTCCTGGAACAAAAACCATTTCACCTTGTAATTGCATTTTTTTTAGAGCGCTGTTTGCAAATTCTTGCTGCTGCTCCGTTGTCCAGTTTTCCATCTGAGATACCACTTCAGCAAAAACTCGTTCCAAAATAGCTTGCTTCTGATTTAGGATCGTTTGTTTTTGAGCAACCTGTTGCCTATTCGTAGCCTGTTTATAATTATTTTCCAAGTTCTGTAGATTTTTTTCCAAGCGTTTATGATGTTCCGCCTCTATTTCTGCTAATTCTGCTTGAAATTCTTGTTCGATCCGAACTGTTTCTTTCTCTTTCAATTGACGTTGCTCCAGTTCAGATTGCTGTTTCAATTGCTCGACTATCTTTTCGATTGCTTCCATCAAAAAAACTCCTTACACTTGTCCGACTAACAAGAATGAGATAACAAATCCTAGAATTGCATAGGTCTCAACCATAGCAGCATAGATGATTCCTTTTGTTGAGTGTTCAGGTTTTTTCGCTAAGATTTGAATACCGGCCGCTGCTACTTTACCTTGGGCAATCCCTGAGAATAATCCGGTAAATGCGATCGGTAATGACGCCCCCAAGTAACCTAATCCTTGAACTACTGTCAAATCATTAGATAAATTTGTAAAAATCAAAAAGGCAATAACGAATCCATACAATCCTTGCGTTCCTGGTAGTAACTGTAAAATCAATGCTTGACCAAATTTTTCTGGTTGGCTAGTTGTTAAGGCTGCTGCTGCTTCACCCGTCATACCTACCCCTTTTGATGATCCGATCCCAGAAAAAATCGTCGCTGTCGCCATTCCTAAAATTGCAAAAATAATACCGCCACTATTGTTAATCAAATACTCCATCATTGTCTAAAATTCCTCCAATTATTTTTCTTGTTCTATATTTACATACTTTTCTTCTGTCTTTAATGGACGGAATGCACGTCCGCCACCTTCATAAAATTTCCCAAAAAACTCTACATATTGTAATCGGGCTCCATGAACATAGGCCGAAAGCAAAGATAAAAAGATATTTAATCCATGCAAAGCGAGCATTAGTATTATGCCCACGCTAAATCGCGCGATCGGCGGCATGTATCCCACTAACATGTTAAATGCAGCGGCAATACTTCCTCCAGATATCCCCAAAGCCATCAAACGTGTATAACTAACTAAATCACCAATGTAACTTGTAATTCCGTATAAGTTATACGCTCCTTTGGCTAATCCCTTAATCTTTGATTTAGACTGAAACATCGGTGTCACAATGATCAATACAGCACTTAATACAGCTAAAATTACACCAATAAAAAATAAAGATTGACTATTCAACAACATTTTCCCTAATCCGCCTACTATTGCTCCAATCATAATTCCTTGCCAAGCAAATCCGTCTGAAACAGCACCAATATAGTTCTTCGCTTTAATGTTTTCTTTCGCCGCTAAGCCTAGACCAATAAATATTTGGATTACTCCAAAGATAATCGATAGTATTAAAATGCTAATCACATCTTCACTGGTTGAAAGAATAGGTGTATAGCCTAAAGAAAATCCAAAAAATGAATTATAAATTAGCCCCCACATAATGGTAGGAATAGCTAAGATTTGGAAAAAACGCATAAATCGCTCAGTAACTCGTGGCAAAATTGTTTGCAAGGCCACCGTAGTAGCTATTAACATTAATGCGCCGTATCCCGCATCGGCTACCATCATTCCAAAGAACACAAAGTAAAAAGGCATAAACCACGGCGTCGGGTCCACTTCGTGATACTTTGGTAAACTGTACATTTCCGTCAACATTTCAAAAGGCTTTACTACTGCATGATTTTTAAGTTTTGTCGGAATTTCTTCATTGATTTCTATATCTGTAGGTTCCTCTATCTCTAAATAAAGATTTTCTTTACCAATCAAGTTACCCACAAAATCCTCGAATGCGTTGAAAGACTCCGTCTCAAGCCATCCTTGAAGCAAGAATAATTTATCATCCTTAATAAAACGATCATGGATCATCCAACGATTTTTACGAGCTAGCAGGACCTCTTCCGCGGTTTCCAAGCTTTTAATCACATTTTTTTTCTGACCAATCAATCGGGCCAATTTTTTCTGCTCTTCAACTAACTCAATAATTTCTCGTTGAATGATTGTAAGTTCAGCTTTAGGCGATTGAGGTTCATTATAGGTGAATACAGATACGCTAAACTGACGAACTAATTCTTGAACCTCTGGTTGTTCAGCACGCAAATATAAGAGAACAAAATTGACGATACGTTCATCACTATAAATAATTTCATAATGAATTTGTCTATCCTTAACTTGTTGTTCTAATAAATTCCAAATACTTGCATCTGCTGTTCCTAAGAAACACTTAGTCGAGTGTAGTGAGTATTCTCTTGGTAAAAAGTCTAATACTTGCCATTTTTGCAAAAGGCTTTCATGGTCATATAGATCCTGTTGTTTTGCACTAACATCTGAAAAACGTTGTTCCAAATCCTGAATACTTTCTAGTTCCGCTGAGAGTGATGGTTCATCAAAATCCTCTTCCAATTTTCGCAGAGTAGCTTGTTGGCGTTTGAGATGAAGTCCTTTTTCACGACTACTACCATGATGCTCTACGAATTGTATAGCATGTGCTATTTGTTCTAACTGATAATCAATTCTTCCAAGCACATCTTGACTAGGCAGCGGGTCTACTTCGTCAAAATACTCCGTTACCCAATCATTACTAACCGTTTGCTCAAAAAGATTTCTAATTTCTACTCCTTGAAATCCCTGAATTGCAGATAGAATTCGTTCACTATATCCTTGTTGGGCAATCAAGGTCAGCTTACTCATTTTACTGACTGCCATATTCTGAGATCACCCTTTCAATAATTTTTTGAATCGTTTGGTCCTTTTTTTCTAGATATTTATCTTCCATCATCTTAATCGCATCTTCTGCATTGCTAGTCAGTTCTCGCTCTTCAGCCTCCAATCCTTTTGCCAATAATTCTTCCCTCTCTGATAAAACAGCAGAGAAGTTCGTTCTTAGCTCTTCACGTTTTTCTTGCAGTAGTTGCTTCTTACTTCTCTCATAAGCTGCTAACCCTGCCAATAATTCTTCTTTTTTTCTTTCATTTTGTTCTTCAGCAGATTTTATTTTTTCTAAAGCTTCTAACACACAAACCCTCCTTTTATATACAAAAAAAGAGCGCAAAACTCTCAAAGTTATTCTTCTCACCCCTTGAAGAACACGATCCTTGAAGCTTACGCCCAACCATTTTGTATTTATTCATTGAATATAGTATATCAAAAAAAGGAATACTCGTAACTATTTTTTGTAAAAAGGTTAAAAATTTCATACATTGAATAATGAAATTATCCCACATTCTATAGTAGACTTTCAAAAGGAAAAAATGAGTAAAAAATTAAGAACCAAATTACTTGCTTTTTGAGTTTCGTCTGTGGTATCAAATAATAGAGGAGTGGTAGGATTTGAAAAAAAATATTGTCGGAATCGCAGCAAATCAGCACTATCAAAATAATCAAGATTTTTTTGATCAACAATTTACTTACAGCCCGCAAGGATTTATCGATGGTGTACACCGAGCTGGAGGTGTTCCTGTCCTATTTCCTATTAGCGATCCTGAGTTAGCCAGTAATTATATTTCATCGATCGACAAATTACTACTAGCAGGCGGTCAGGATGTGACACCTTTTCTTTACAACGAAGAACCTCATCCAAAACTGGGACCTACAAGTATTGAACGAGATATATTCGAAATGGCCTTAATTAAAGAGGCTATCAAACAGCACAAACCAATCTTTACGGTTTGTCGTGGTACACAACTATTGAATGTTACTTTAGGTGGAACCCTATATCAAGATTTGTCTCAATATTCTGATTGGAAAGTAAAACATGACATGTTTCCTACTGTTCCAGATTTCGGTCTTCATTCAATCACTATCAAAACTGAGTCGGCCTTGGCTCCACTTTTTGGCGAGAGCGCTCAGGTTAACTCACATCATCATCAAGCAATCAAGGATTTAGCAGAGAGTCTCGTACCTATTGCTTGGGCCCATGACGATATTGTTGAAGCTGTAGAAAGCCGAGAAAAAAACACAAAAATTCTTGGTGTGCAATGGCACCCTGAACTAACCTGTAAAAAAGATCCTAAAGAACAATCTTTATTTGATTATTTTGTTCAAGACTTTGAGTAAATCATCGATTTACTCTTTTTTTATTCTTTATCTTCCGCACATTGATTATCCATATAGCTTCATTTTTTTTACAAAAAATGAAAAATACTACTTTAGTACCATTTTATTATTTTCGACTTATGGGAGAATCAATCCATAGCTTTTAGCTAAGAGGAGGAAAATAATGAATGCAATTGAAGTAACTGATGTGAAAAAAGTCTATGGTTCCGGGCAGTCGACTTTCGAAGCATTAAAAGGCGTTAATTTTACGATAAAAAAAGGAGAATCCGTCGCAATTATTGGTAAAAGTGGATCAGGTAAATCTACCTTGATGCATATATTAGCATTATTGGATCGACCAAGTTCTGGAAAAATATCGTTGCTCAATCAAGATACACGACAAATAAAAAATAATGATTTGAACAGAATGCGCAATGAAACATTTGGCTTTGTTTTCCAACAATTTTTTATAAATCCTAAAGATACTGTTTTATCTAATGTTCTACTGCCATTAAAAATTGCTGGCATTCCTAGTCGAAAAAGAAAACAAATGGCTATTGATGCTTTGGAAGCTGTCGAACTAAGCGATAAAGCCAATAATAAGGCAAACGACTTATCTGGCGGACAAAAACAACGGGTTTGTATTGCTCGTGCGATTGTAAATCAACCGGATATTATTTTTGCCGATGAACCTACAGGTAATCTAGATTCAACTACCGGGGATAAAATCGAAAAACTCTTATTCAATTTGAATCAAGAAAAGGGGATTACGTTAATCGTTGTCACTCATGATCCAGAATTAGCCGCTCGTTGCGATCGTCAGATCCACATTAAAGACGGTCTACTATTGGAGGATGCCTAACATGAAACTATTTGACATTATCAAATCAGCAAGCTCCAATTTATGGCGCAACAAGGGCCGAACAGTTTTAACGGTGATCGCAATTTTCATCGGAGCCTTCACGATTGCATTAACTACTGGCGTCAATAACGGCGTCAACGATTACATTGATCGGCAAATTAATGGGGTTGGCGGTGAAGACCAATTAATGGTTTTCCCTGAATCTCAAATGGGGTCTACTGACGATGATCCCCAAGAATACGATCCTGATAAAGCATCTGGAACAGACGCTGATTATTTGACAACAAAGGATCTCGAAAAAATCAAGTCGACAAAAGGAATCAAGAAAGTTGAACCCTTTCATTTCCTATCAACAGATTACGTCCAACGAGATGATGGAAAAAAATATCTTCTATCTGCTGTAAGTGTTAGTGACATCTCTATTGATTTAGAAGCTGGTCGAGAAGTAAATAGCACTGGCGATAACTATGAGATTAATATTGCTCCTGAATATATGAAATCTTTAGGATTTAAAACTGCAAAGGATGCTCTCAATCAAAAGATAAAAGTTGCTGTCAGCAGTCAAGCTACCGGTGAACAAGAAATTCTAAATGCAACCATTGTAGGCGTTCGGAATGTTAGTTTGATCCAACAAGGTCAGTCCATTATGAGCAAAGCATTATCAGATAAAATTGTTAGTGTAAACGAAAAAGGAATGCCAGAAAATATGAAAAATAAGTATGGAACTCTTTTCGCTACCATGAATGGCAATTTATCAGGAAAACAAATTGAACAGTTAAAGAAACGCTTAACCAAAAAAGGCTTTAGTGCAATGACTGTTGAAGATGAAATCGGTATGATTCGTCAAGTTGTCAATGCTATCACAGGCGTATTAACTTTATTCGGAGCTATTGCTTTACTGGCCGCAAGCTTTGGTATCATCAATACGTTGTACATGTCTGTCCAAGATCGTACGCGTGAGATTGGATTGATGAAAGCAATGGGAATGGGACGTTTCAAAGTTTTTCTAACCTTTAGTATCGAGGCGTTATTAATCGGTTTTTGGGGAGGTATTACAGGAATAGCGGGGGCTGTTGTTGCGGGGCATTTCCTAAATAACTTTGCTACGACTTCATTTTTAGATGGATTAACAGGCTTGACTCTATTGCAGTTCTCTTGGCCATCCATGTTAATAATCTTATTAATCATTATGCTTATCGCTTTTTTGGCCGGAACATTTCCTGCCAATCGTGCAGCTCGTTTAGACCCAATCAATGCTTTACGTTACGAATAAAAATAATAGCATCGGCAAATTTAAAAATTTGCCGATGCTATTTTATCGCTTATTCATCATCAAAGGATGCATCTGTCAATGATACAGATGCAAATTCCTCTATTTCACCTGCAGACAAACGATCAAAATAAGATTTTGTTTCTTTAAATACCACTGGGCTTAAGAGAATCAAGGCAATGATATTGGGAAATGCCATTAATCCGTTGAAAATATCGGCAATTGTCCAGACAGCCGAAACTGTTAAATAAGGACCAATAAATACCGCAAAAATGTATACCCAGCGAAAGATCGCAGAAAATTTGGTGTTTCCGCCTGTCAGATAGCTTAAACAACGCTCAGAGTAATAATTCCAGCCTAAGATAGTTGTGAAGGCAAAGAAGGCCAAGCAAATCATTAATAAAAGTGAAGCAATAGTTTGTGAAATCGGCAAGGCCTCAGAAAAGGCAAAGATCGTTACAGCTGAACCTTCTAACCCTGTTTTCCAAGCACCCGTTAAAATAATTGCCATACCAGTCATATTACAAACAACCAATGTATCAATAAACGTGCCCGTCATTGAAACAAGACCTTGTCGTACAGGTTCTTTAGACTGTGCAGCAGCTGCAGCAATCGGAGCACTTCCCAAACCAGACTCATTAGAGAAAATACCTCGAGCGATTCCTTTTTGCATGGCAATCATCATCGCTCCCATTGCCCCACCTGAAACAGCTCGCAACCCAAACGCACTTTGGATAATTTCAACAATTACTCCCGGTAATTTTGTAATATTAATAATGATCATGAATAGACACAAACTCACGTAAATCACGATCATTAAAGGAACAATTATTTCTGAAACTCTTGCAATTCGCTGAACACCACCAATTAAAACAATTGCAACAAGGATCGTAACTATAACCCCAGTAATAACTACTGCCCAAGAATACTCATTTCCAAATAATGAAATCGTATTTAACTTTTCAGGATCAAAAAAAGTTTCCGCGGCAGAAGTGATGCCATTGATTTGAGCGATTGTTCCTATTCCAATTAGTCCGGCTATCGCTCCAAAGAAGGCAAACATTTTCGCTAGCCATTTCCATTTTTGACCAAGTCCATTTTCGATGTAATAGAACGGACCACCCAATGCTTTGCCATGATCATCAAAAGTACGGTATTTTACCGCTAATAATCCTTCAGCATATTTAGTTGCCATACCTAACAATCCTGCTAGTTCTAGCCAAAAGAGTGCTCCAGGCCCTCCTGCAACGATCGCAGTTGCTACCCCAACAATGTTACCCGTACCAATTGTAGCGGACAATGCTGTACATAGTGCTTGAAAACTAGTGACATCACCTTGCCCGCCCTCTTCATTTTTCACCATGTACTTTAGTGATAGAGGCAAGCGACGAATTTGGATCATCCGACAACCAACAGTTAAAATAATACCAATTCCTAAAATTAATATGATCATCGGGGCACCCCAAATCACAGAATTAATTTTCAATAAAATATCACCCATCAAATTCCTCCCTTTTTCTTGCCATTTTATCATAAAATTAATTCACAAACTCTTTTTCACTGAAAAAATTTTCTTTGTGCTCATATTGAATAAGAAATATAATCCAACTAAACTTAGGAAAACTACAAAAAAACATACAAAACAGATAAGAAAATATCCGCTTCATATGTTTTACTTATAACAAGATAGTAGGTTGACAATTCAATTAGAAATCGAAATTATCAGGGTTTGCTCCTAATCGTTCGTTGATATTCAATCCATCAATTTGCTGCATCTCTTCAGCATTTAACTCAAAATCAAACACATCGAAATTTTCTTTAATCCGTTTTTCATGAACTGACTTTGGAATGACAATAGTATTACTTTGCAAATGCCAGCGGATAATCACCTGTGCAGCCGACTTATTGTATTTTTTACCAATCTCAGTAAGTGTAGGTTTTTGTAAAATTTTTCCTTGTCCGAGCGGAGACCAAGCCTCAACAGCAATACCTTCTTTTTCTAAATAATCACGCAAATCAACTTGTGTCAAAGTAGGATGCAGCTCAATTTGATCAACCATGGGTTTTATTTTCGCAGTTGTCATTAGTTTTTCAATGTGGTGTCGATGAAAATTCGAAACACCGATTGCTTTTGCTCGACCGCTTTCATAAATTTCTTCCATTGCTCGCCAAGAATCATTGAATTTTCCTTCAACAGGCCAATGAATTAAATATAAATCTACATATTCTAATCCCAAACGCTCTAAACTACCATTAAAAGCTCGGTGGGCAGAATCATATCCTTGATCAGCATTCCAAAGCTTTGTCGTAATGAATAAGTTTTCACGCTTCATTCCAGATTGACGAATCCCTTCACCGACACCTTTTTCATTTTTGTACACTGCTGCAGTATCAATCAAATGATACCCACTATCAATAGCCCATCGGACAGAATTCGCCGCGTCATTTTCTTCTACACGCCAAACACCTAAACCTAACCGAGGCATTTCGATACCATTTGCTAATTTTTTCATGTTGTCCATCAAATCTCCTCCTCACGGTTTGTATTGCACCTCTATTGTGAGAGTCTTTGAAACAATGGTCAACAGATTTGTCTATTTCTTTTTTCGATCATTTTGCATAATAGAAATTGATTGTCTCAGAGCACTAAGAGTTCCGCCTTCGCTATAGACCAATACATTCGATTTATACAATTGTGCTGAGAACAATGTTAATAATATTGTAAATATTACTAAAATCCCCAATGACACGAAAGCACTGGACATAGCCGCTGTCCCAGAAGCTAAACGTAACGGCATGCTGTAGGATGATAGAAATGGAATGTACGAAGTCACTTTGATGATTATATTGGTAGGATCAGAAGTTCCTAGAATCAATCCTAACATATAGCCAATCATTGAGAGATACATTACTGGCTGAATCGCCTTTGCGGTGTCCTCTGGCTTACTTACTAAAGAACCACACAATGCTGAAAGAACTGCATATAAAAAGAGTCCCACTAACATAAAGGAAATAATTGCCAGAGCACCACTACCCAATAGTGATTTAATAGATACGTTATTAATAAGATCCTTCACCATAGGCATATCTTTAAATTGCCGATAACCAAAGACCACAGCTACACCATAGATCAACAATTGTGTTAGAGCTACTAACAATACGCCTAACAGTTTTCCATAATAGTGGGTTTTCGCCTTCATACTAGAAAGCAATACTTCCATAATCCGTGTACCTTTTTCCGATGCAATCTCTTGAGCAATAATTGATGAGTAACTAATAATAAAGACAAACATGATAATCGTTGTTAAAAAACTCAAAACAAATTGGGTTCCTGAGTCCCCACCGTCACTCTTCATTTTTCCATTTTCAAAATTGACTTTTGTCGATTCAAATTTTGCAGGCTCCATAACTTTTTGAACTTGCGCTGTAGTCAAATTCAACTGGCTCGCACGAATACTTGCTTGCATTGAACTTAAAATTTGTTGCAATTGAGTTTCAGTGGATGTTCCCAGAGAGGCTTTACTATAAAGCTTGCCTGAGACTTTATCTTTGCCTACCTTCAAATCAAGATAAGCATCGATTTTTTTATCTTCGAGCTGTTTTTGAGCTTTTTTATCACTAGTTACCACTTTAAAGCTGTAATCCTCATTTTTTGTTTTTGCTAATCGTTCAGCCACAGCAGGTTGGTCACTTACAATTCCAATTTTATTAATATCATTTGCATCGCCAAAGAAATGCTGAGACAAGTAGAATATTCCCATAAGTAGGAATGGTGCTAGAATCATAATCACGAAAGCTGTTGATTTTACATTCTTTTTATATACATCCTTGATAATAATTCCCATTTTACTCATTTACAGCACCTGCTTTCCATTTAAAGATTTCTTCTAGTGTTGGCGGTTGTTGATTAAACATTGGAATGTAGCCGTCTTTTGTAGCATGAGCGAAAATGGCTTGTCCGGCATCTGGATTTTCTAAAGTAATATCAAGACTACCATCCTCTTTTTGAATCACTCTATGCACGCCGTCAAAAGACTCAATATCTTCTTTTGTTAAATGTGACTCTAAATACAATTTGCTGCGTCCAAAAGATTCGCGAATCTCATGGACCTTGCCATTCAAGACGGTCTCGCCATTTCTCAACATGATCAAATGGTCACATATTTTTTCAACGTTATCCATGTTATGACTGGAGAATATGACACATGATCCTTTTTCTTTTAATTCAATGATCCCATTTTTTAATAATTCAGCATTAACTGGATCCAAACCACTAAAAGGTTCATCTAAAATAACTAACTTAGGCTCATGAATTAATGTAGAAATCAATTGAACCTTTTGCTGGTTACCTTTTGACAACGATTTTACTTTGTCAGTTTTCTTTCCTTTGACTTGAAATTTTTCCATCCACTCATCTATTTTAGGTGCAATTTCTTGTCGACTCTTTCCACGTAATGAAGCAAAAAAGAGTAATTGATTTTCAATTGTTACCTTTGGATATAATCCGCGTTCTTCTGGCAAATATCCAATCATATTATAATCCTTGCCAGAAAGAGTGTGCCCATTCCAAGATACAGTTCCTGAATCTTTGGATAGAAAATCTAAAATCAAACGAAATGTCGTTGTTTTCCCTGCGCCATTTTGACCAATTAATCCTAATATTTTCCCATCTTCGATCGTAAAATTCATATCGTTCAGCGCTTTATAGGATCCAAAACTTTTACTCAAATTCTTAACCTGTAACATTTTCTCACTCCTTATAATTTCTTTCTAAAATAAAAGTAGCTAATTAGATAGCTAATTAGAAATACATAAAGCAACCCACTTGCAGTCAGCATTAAAATTCTTGATACAAAACTGCCGACTACACTTAAGATCAACAACACAACAACCATCACATAAGCTGAGGAGCGTAATGTCATACTCACAATTTCCAAATTGCGCTCATCCGTTCATGCAATTCGATACTCTTTTAACAGTTTAGGATTATCCATAATACGATGATTTTTAAAAATGAACAGAGCGAAAATCAAACAAATAGAACTAAACATTCCAGTTAAAAAGCCACTGGCATGTTCGTTAATTTTCAGTTCAAACCAATTTGAGCCAACTAATAGAATTCCTGTACAAATCAATAACAAAATAATTACCACTAGATAATATCTGTTTTTCTTTTTTAGTATTTCGCGGTAATCACGATCAAGTTTTGATAGTTCATCCATCATTCTTCCTCCTCATCATCAAAAATGAAAATGTCCTCAATTTTACAATTAAAATATTGAGCGATTTTGTGAGCTAATATTAACGAAGCATTGTATCGACCATTCTCCAATGAAATAATTGTTTGACGGGTGACCTCTAATTCTTGAGCAAGATCACTTTGGGTCAGTTTGCGTTCCTTACGTAAAACCTGAATTCTATTTTGCAAACAATCACCCCTTTATGTATAGTTCACTTTACATCTTGCAAAAAAGTATAGCACCCTTTACATAAAATGTAAAGGGTGCTATACATTATTTTCCTTTTAATTGATTTAGTGTCTTTTCAGCAACTGTTTTTGGGAGTCCGACTGCTTGTAATTCCTCAACTGAAGCTGCTTGGATATTCTTCAACGATTTAAATTCCTTCAATAGCGCTTTTTTGCGTTTTGGGCCTAGCCCATCAATATTATCTAATTTTGAAGCAAAGCTATTTTTACTGCGTAGTTGGCGGTGGAAAGTTATTGCAAATCGATGGACCTCGTCTTGAATTCGCTGTAACAAGAAGAATTCTTGAGAATTTCGTTCCAATGGAACTACTCCCAATTCAGGTCCAAAAAGCAGCTCACTCGTTTTATGTTTGTCATCTTTTGCTAAACCAGCAATTGGAATATCAATTCCAAGCTGATTAGCCAATACATCCTTTGCAACATCGACTTGCCCTTTCCCGCCATCAATCACAATCAAGTCGGGAAATGGTAGGCCCTCTTTTAATACTCTAGAATAACGGCGATAAATAACTTCTCTCATAGAGGCGTAATCATCTGGCCCCGTAACCGTTTTGATTTTATATTTACGATATTCTTTTTTGGCTGGTTTTCCATCGATGAAAACCACCATCGCTGATACTGGATCGGTTCCCATAATGTTAGAGTTATCAAATGCTTCAATTCGGATCGGTACCGGAATATTCATAGCATCTCCTAGTTTCTCTACAGCTCCGATCGTACGAGCCTCGCTACGTCCAATTAAATCAAATTTTTCATTTAAAGCGACTTGCGCATTTTTTCCTGCTAACTTTACAAGTTTCTTTTTGTCACCACGTTGCGGTTGCAAAACTCTTGTTTCTAACATTGCTTCCACACTTGGTTTATCAATATTATTGGGAATCAAAACCTCTTTAGGAATGAAATGTTCATTCTCTTGGTAGAATTGTCCAATATAAGTTAGAAAATCTTCTTCAGAATCATTATAAAACGGAAACATCGAAACATCCCGTTCAATCAGCTTCCCTTGGCGCACAAAAAAAACTTGAACACACATCCATCCCTTATCTGTTGCATAACCAAAAATATCACGGTCAACTAAATCAGTGTTAGTCATTTTTTGTTTTGTCATCACTGTTTCAATAGCTTTGATTTGATCACGATATTCCGCGGCTTTTTCAAACTCCATGTCGGCAGCGGCTTGATTCATTTTTTCTTTTATTTGACTTTGAATTTCAGTGTGCCCGCCATTCAAAAAGCGCTTGATTTCTTCCACCATATCCTTATAGACCTGCGGATCAACATGAAAAGCGTGAGGACACAGACACTGCCCTAAATGATAATACAAACACGGAGTCTTTTGTGATGGTTTACATTTTCGTAATGGAAATAATCGATCCAATAATTTTTTGGTTTCATTTGCAGCATTCACATCGGGATAAGGACCAAAGTAATGGGCTTTATCCTTCAAAACCTTCCGTGTAATCATCAAACGGGGATACTTTTCATTCGTGATCTTCAAGAATGGGTAGGTCTTATCGTCTTTCAGCATAATATTATACTTAGGATCATTTTTCTTGATCAAATTGATTTCAAGCAGCAAAGCCTCAATGTTAGACTCCGTCACAATGTATTCAAAATCAACGATCTCGCTAACTAAGCGTTCCGTCTTTGTATCATGACTGCCCCTGAAATAGGAGCGTACTCTGTTTTTTAAAATTTTAGCCTTTCCCACATAAATGATCGTGCCATTTTTATCTTTCATCAGATAACAGCCCGGTTGATCTGGTAATAATGCTAATTTATTTTTGATTCGTTCATTCATAAGTAGCTTCCCTTCACAGCAATCTCAAAAATAGTAATGCCTTAAATCTAGAAATTCTGCTCCAAACCAATTTACCAAGTAGTAAAGCTAGATAGCTCTTTAATCGGAGAGCGTAAATTGAAAAAAGCTGGACATAAAGTCCAGCTCAATAATTTACATGTGAGCTTGGATAAGCTCTTTTAATTGGTCTTTCGTATGAACACCAATGACTTTATCAACAACTTGTCCATCTTTCTTCAAAACAAGTGTTGGGATGCTCATGATTCCAAATGATGATGGCGTTTCTGGATTTTCATCCACATCCATTTTTACAACTCTGAATTCATCCTCATCATATTCTTCGGATAATTGTTCTAAGATTGGAGCTTGCATACGACAGGGACCACACCAAGTTGCCCAAAAGTCGATTAAAACAAGACCGTTATCTGTTTCTTCACTAAAAGTTTTATCAGTAACTACTTGTGACATTTGAATTCCTCCTATATAAATCGGATACTTTATGACAGATATCCTTTTTCTTACTAAAAGTAGTATATCACGGTCGCATTTTCTTCGCTACTCTTCTGCTTACACTTGTAAACTATTTAAAAGTTACGACTGTAGCACCGCTGCCACCTTGATTTGCTGGCGCAAATTCAAAGCTTTGCACATTGCGATTATTCTTAAGATAATCTGTAATTCCTTTACGTAAAGCACCTGTTCCTTTTCCATGAATGATTCGTACTTGAGCAAAATTTGCTAAAAGAGCCGCATCAATATATTGATCTACCTCAGAAAGCGCCTCTTCGTATCGTTTCCCTCGTAAATCTAATTCTGGCTTCACTCGGGCACTCGCTCCTCGCTGAACACCTGTGACCACGCGTTGTTTTGGTTCGTCTATTGGTGTTGTCAGCGTCAAGTCAGCTTCAGCAACAGTCATCTTTAAAATACCTAGTTGTACTTGCCACTCGTTGTCACCGACCTTCTGGATTAAAGTTCCTCGTTGTCCATAAGTTTCTACGATAACCTCATCATTGGGTTTGAACTGCTTTTTAGCTTTAGCCTTCTGTAGAACTTTATTTTTTTTCAGATGTTCGTCTTGTTTTAAATCAGCTAATTGTGTTTTTGCATCAATCAATTGGTGTTCTTTTACATTACCTTGACCATCCAATTGCATTTTGCGAATATCCTTAATAATCTTTTCAGCATTTTCTTCTGCTTCATTGACTATCTTATTGGCCTCTTTACGCGCTTTGTCCATTTCTTTTTCGCGTTCATCGAAGAAATAAGTATATGCATTTTTTAAATCACGATATAATTTCTCCGACTCATCCACATAATGACGAATCTCTAAATACTCTGTCTCTGTAGCTTTACGCTGATTTTCTAAATCTGAGATCATTTCATTCAAATCTTGACTTTCTTCATCAATGATTTGTTTAGCTCCCTCAATGACCATTGGATCTAAGCCAAGTCGACGAGAAATTTCGAAGGCATTACTACGTCCTGGCACACCAATCAACAATCGATAAGTAGGACTCAAAGTATCTACATCAAATTCCATACTTGCATTAATTGTATTGGATCGATTATAGCCGTAAATTTTCAACTCTGGATAGTGGGTTGTCGCCATTACGTAAGAGGATTTTGCTCCTACTGCATCTAAAATAGCGATTGCTAGTGCCGCTCCTTCTTGTGGGTCTGTTCCCGCTCCCAATTCATCAAATAGAACTAAACTATGTTCGTCGATTTTATCTAATATCGAAACGATGTTTGTCATATGAGATGAAAATGTCGATAAACTTTGCTCAATAGATTGTTCGTCACCAATGTCGGCGAAAACTTCTGCAAAGATACCCATTTCACTTTCCTCGGCCACAGGTAAAGGTAATCCAGCTTGTCCCATTAGTTGTAAAAGTCCGAGTGTTTTTAAGGAAATTGTTTTACCCCCTGTATTTGGTCCTGTAATAACAACTGCCTGAAAATCCTGACCTATCATAATATCATTTGCGACAGCTTTTTCTTGGTCCAATAATGGATGACGTGCTTGTTTGAAGAATACATGATTCTCTTGATTTACCGCGGGTACAATTGCTTTCAAAGCTTTTGCAAAACGAGCTTTAGCGTTCATCAAATCAAAACGACCTAGAACATATGCATTATGCAGAATGTCTTTACGCGGAGCAACCAATTCAGCAGATAACTCAGCTAGTATACGTTCAATCTCCGTTCGTTCAGCGATTTGTTGTTGACGTAAACGATTATTTAACTCGACAATTTGTTTTGGTTCCATAAACAAAGTCTGACCAGAAGCGCTTTGATCATGAACTACTCCACCAAAAATCCCACGATACTCTTGTTTTACAGGAATGACGTAACGGTCATTTCTCATAGTAATCAAACTATCACTTAAATACTTTGCGTTTTTCCCGCGAATCAATCCGTCCAATTGTTCACGAATTGTCTGTTCACTTCGTCGAATTTGGCTACGAATGGTACGTAAATCTGGCGAAGCTTCATCCCGCACACGTCCATCTTCTTCTACGGAGCGTCGTAATTTCCCACTTAACTCCGGTAATGTCGTTAATTGCTCTTCCCAAAAGTAGATACGTAAAAATTCTAATTCACTGTCCTTTAAATCATCAATAAAACGAACCAGCTCACTGGTCGTTGACAAAACCCTAGCGACCTCTGCCAGTTCCAACCCGTTTAGATTTGCACCGATCTCAATTCGTTTCATATGCGGCTTAATATTATTTAACTTAGGGATTGGTAATCCTCCACGTAAACGTTGGACTTTCATCCCGTCCTCTGTTTCATCCAGCCAAGCTTGAACAGTCTCTTTGTCACTAGAAGGAGCTAGTTGGCGAATTTCTTCTTCTCCTTGTTCAGTTGTTAAATAGTGTAGAATCATTTTCTTTACTTGTTCAAACTCTAATGTTTTTAGAATACGCTCATTCATTTTTTCACCTTCTATACATAAATAAACCGAAACCTGTCAAACAGCGTCCCGGTTTTTACTTTATCCAATAATTTTTGTTATCCATAAATTTTCAAACTGAGAACTTAAAAACAAGGAATGCTCAATCATAAAACGAGCATACCAACTACCCTCTAACTGATTTTGAATCAATGCCATTGGCACGAAACTAACAAGCTTCAAAATCAAAAAAATAAACACATAACAAACGAACAATTGTAAGACTCCAGCAACAATCCCATCATATTGAGGAATGATCACCTTAAACAACAAGTCTTTGAAGAAAATTGCGATTAAGTGTGTCAAAAGCCAACCTACTATCAATATCATAACAAATGCTACACCTGCATAAAATGCTTTGTCTAAATTGAACGCTTGTTCTACAGAATAATAGACCATCTTTGAGTTGCTCGTAACAGACGGATACGGAACGAATAAGTCCAAGTGAGAACCTAATTGTTGATAAAACATTTGTGCAACAATAAATGATAGTAAATATCCAATTGAAAATACTATCTGATAGGCTGCCCCTCGTCGATAACCAACATAAAAAGATAGCAGTAATGTAAATAAAATTACCAATGTTAACATAGTATCCCTCACTTATTTATTTGCTGCTCTTTTTTGAATCTCACGTTTTCGGTTCTCATTAACAATTTGCTGCGCTTCTACATGATTTCGAATCGGAACATTTTCTTTTCCGTTCTTTCGCATGATTTCCTTAGCTTCAGCCTCAATTGCCTCAATCTTTTTAATTCGATTTTCCAATTCTAAATTATGAGCAGCTTGCCCGTCAAGTGTGTATTGTTGCTTTTCTAATTTCATTAAGGCTTCTTGCTTTTTTAGTTGATCCGAGACTGCATTGATTGCCAACAACATCGTAGCTTTTTCTTGCGTAATCTCAGGTGATAACGACATGATCTCATTCAACTGTTCATTGACTAAAGCAGTAACCATATCCATATGTTGCTTGGATTCTTGTCCAATGATAGTATAAGTCTGACCGGCAACGATTGCCTTATAGCGATTTTGCGCCATATCGATCAACCTTTCTAATACGATTTTTTATTGTTTCAGTTTCAAAAATACTAATTTATTATATGCTAAAACCTTTCATATGTACAACTTTCATCAATTAAAAGCCAATTAATTTAAAGAAAAGAGAAAAAAATATGAGTTCTACTGTCTTAAAGCTATCAAAATCGGAAATACTAAAACTAAAAAAGTACTACTCTAATTATTTATCAAGTAAAAAAGTACCCTACAGTGAGTTTTCTGCAAAAAAAAATGGTATAAACATCACTGCTTACACTTCGGGAAAAGTTTTATTTCAAGGAAATAACGCTGAAAAAGAAGCTGCACGTTGGGGGAATACTGAAGCCTCTACTACAAAAAAAGACAGTACTTTACCCGTTAATTTCGCATCACTATCCGTTCTTGGTAGTGATGAAGTTGGTAACGGTAGCTATTTTGGTCCTTTGTGTGTCTGTGCAGCATATGCTGATAAGAAAGACCTCTCCGCATTGAAACAACTTGGTGTGAAAGATTCAAAAATGCTCACTGACGACCAAATTCGTAGAATGGCAATAGCGATCAAGGAATTGATACCCTATAAATTACTAGTCGTTAATCCAGAAAAATATAATGAAATCCAGCCAAAATACAACGCTGTCCGTATGAAAGTCGCTCTACATAACCAGGCGATTCGCGTATTACTAAAGCAACTTGCACCAACGAAACCCGATGCGATTTTAATTGATCAATTTACTACGGAAGCAAATTACATGAAATACGTTAAACAAGAAACAGAACGTGTCGATCAAAAAATTTATTTCACCACTAAAGGAGAACAGTATCATCTTTCTGTAGCAGCAGCCTCAATCATCAGCAGAGCGAGTTTCCTTGAAGAATTAGATAAAGCTTCAATAGAAATTGGGACAAAAGTTCCTTCTGGCGCCGGAAAGCCATCAGATGAATTAGCTGCTGAGCTATTACGTCAAGGAGGTTTGAATCTGTTACGAAAATATGCCAAACTTCATTTTGCGAATACAAAAAAAGCACAAAAAATGATCTAACAAACAAATACCTCAGTAGAATGCTTATTCGCTCTACTGAGGTATCTGTTTATACTTCTGTTCCTGCTAAGAAAACTTGCTGAACATTACGTAACGCTTCGATATCTTTAGACACATCACCTTCAACAACTAGTATATCTGCTTGTAAACCAGCTTTTAATTCTCCGGTTACATCTGACAAATCAAAAACCCTCGCTGGATTTTGAGTGGCCGTTTGAATTGCTTCAATCGGTGTTAATCCATAACGCACCATTAATTCTAATTCCTCCACGATAGGAACACTTGGTGCTTCTAGCATAACCATGTCCGTCCCTGCTAAAATAGTTACACCTTCATCATAAATTGCTTTAAAATTTTGCGAATAGGCTTGGACAGAACTTTCAAAAAAGTCTAAATGATGAGAATATGTTTCAGTCGATTGGTTGGAATGATCAATTCCGACTTCTTGTACTTTTTGATTGTACTCAGCTAAAAAATGATATGCGTACATTGTTGGTGTCCACGACTGTTGAGCTTTTGCCATTTGTTTCCCTTGTTCTACTGTTAAAAAATTGCCATGTTCGATTGTATCAAAACCTGCGTCTATACACATTTGAATACCCGGTTGAGTCCCTGAATGTACTACGCATTTCATTCCAAGACGGTGAGTCTCCGCCACCCCAGCATCCAATTCCTCTTGAGTAAATTCACAAATATCATCACGATTAGTGGTTAACAACTTAATCCAATCTGCACCATCTTTTTTCTGACGGCGAATTGTATGGCAAATATTTTCGGCGCCATCCACTTCTTCTATCCCATCTTCATGACCATGACCACCAGTAATACAAATACCGCGATCAGTATGCAAAATTCTAGGTGCCTTAACAAATCCTTTCTCTGAGGCTAATCTCAGTGTCTCTAAAAGAAATTGTGGTCCGCAACAATCACGAATAGTCGTCACTCCTTTAGCAAGACATTTTTCCGCTTGCTTTTGAGCATAGTAAGCAATCATAAAATCATTGTAGCGATGCAAGTCTGGTTGTGTCCAATAGTACCCAAGATGAATATGAGCATCCATTAATCCTGGTAAAATCGTTCCTGCACCATAATCACGAACCTCCGCTTGCGGAAATTCGGCTAACAATTGAGCCGCCTCACCCACCGCTAAAATTTTATCCGTAGCGTAAATGACGCCACCATTTTCAATTACAGTTTTTCCGTCACCAGTAATAACTTTTTGAGCCTTTAGTAAAATCATCTTTCTCTTCCCTTCTGCTAGTTCATAGAAACGTTTTCATTCATAAGTTAAGTGTATCAAAAGAACCGACAAATTTGTTGTTTAATTTTGCCGGTTTAATAAATCGTACTTTATTCTTTTTCGTGATAATAGGCGGGCAATTGAAAGCCAAACTCAGCTTCAAATAATTGACCGATCTGCAATAATAAATCCTCTCGTCCCCGTGCCGCCATAAATTGAATCCCTAAAGGCAACCCTTTTTTGGTCAAATGAGTCGGCAAACTGATCGCCGGTTGCCCAGTTAGATTTGCCAACATTGTATAAGGAGTGACTTGCAAACTTTTTTCAAACATTCGCTCAATCAAACTGCTCAATTCAGCTTCGGACAAACTTGCCGATGCTTCTAACGCATCACGGATTTCATCACTTTGCATATCGTCCGTTAATTTGGGCGCAGTCGCTGCAGTGGTTGGAGTTAGCAAAAGATCGTAGTTTACAAATAATTCTTCCATTCTTAACGCTGCGTGATCCCAAAGACTCAGTGCATTGATAAAATGACTGGCTGGAATTTTTTTCCCATATTGATAGATTCCCCAAGTTGTCAATTCCATATCATTTTTTTCTAATGGTCGACCCAAACCCTGTTCCATCCCGACAAACATTGCATCTGTTTCGGCTCCATTCATTAAATAATAGCTCTCATACAATTTCCGTCCGTCAAGCGGATAAGAGATCACTTCGACTTGATGGCCTTGAGCCACTAAGAAATCATGCGCCTGCTCTACCGCACCGGCGGCTTCGGGAGAAATTTTTGAATCAACTGGTGAATCGATTATTACTGCTATTTTTAATCTTTTTTTCTGAGCGGCCTGAAAATGTTTCCACTCAGTCTGAGGTGCTTGATAAGGAGCGCTGCTAGCGATTCTTCGCATACCATAAAAAAACTTTTCGGTATCACGCATAGAAACTGTTAAAGCAAAATCGATCGCGGCTCCTTGCCAGCCACGCCAACCGCTGGGACCAACAGGCATCGCACCACGTGTTGGCTTCAGACCAATCAACCCGCTAAAAGAGGCTGGGATGCGGATCGAACCACCGCCATCACTTGCTCCGGCGATTGGTACGATTCCAGCTGCAACTGCACTCGCTGCTCCGCCGCTGGAGCCGCCCGAATAATAATCAAGATTCCAAGGGTTTTTAGCTGGGCCGTAAATTTTAGCATCCGTGATATTTTTAAAGCCAAACTCGGGGCTGTTTGTTTGAGCGAAAGGAATCAAACCATTCGCGATCAATTGCTTCGTAAAATTACTTGTATGACCAGCCCGATGTTCCATCAATAATTTTGATCCTGAAGTACTCAACCAGTCCTTTTTTTCTTGTCCCAACATTTTTAACGGGATCGGTAAACCAGCGAATGGTCGCTCAAAAATATCACTTTGGCGTTGGTATTCTTCCACCGCATCATAATCCATCATCGTAACAAAAGCATTTAACATGGGATTTTGTTTGCGAGCCTTTTCCTCAAATAATTCTAGCAGCTCACGAAAACTAATTTCCTTATTCTGTAATTTTTCTGCCCAATATAAGCCGTCTTTCATCACTAACACCCCTTCAAACTTTATGCTTTATTATCACAAAAATCATGAGTTAATACTAGTTAAATAGGTAGGATCGGTTGAAGGTGGTTATTTTGAAGAGCAGAAAAAATTTTATTATCGTATGTATGGTATTTTTCTAATAATCTAAAACAGATCTGGTAACCAACAGCTAGCTCAGTTTTAAGTAAGTTTTTTTCGTACGCATATTATCCAACTATCCATCTTGAACGATGCCAGTGATAAATGTCTATACATCCTTCATACTTTGAGTAACTGCGAAAAATTGGACTAGCAAAAAGCCTGACAAGCTGATCATTGATCTACTTATCAAGCCATGACAAAACTTAGACTATCCGCATTTTCTCAAAACATCCTGCTCCGGGATGTGGGCGTAAGAACAGCCTCTATTTTCTACGAAAATATCGTAAGAATGATACGTATTCTGAGTAAAACGAGCAGAATTCGTATGCTCGATCACACCAGTAAATATATTATCCGCAACTCTAAATTGTACACTATCGTTCAATGAAAATTTCGAAGGAGGTAAATGTCCCATAGCTTACACATCCAATCTATTTTGTATTCTTATTAATCATTTTATCATTTTTTTTTAATTAATTTCATATTTTGCCCAAAATAGTTTAGAAATCAAGAAAAAAGGATCCAAATCAGTTTTTATCATTCATTTCTCTATTTTTGGTACAGAATTTCAGCTTTGCAAAAAGTAATGAATGAAAAAGCTGTTGAAAAATAGAATGCTGAGAACTAACTCAAATTTCAAAATATTGCCAGTCTCCTTAAAGAAATAGATTAAACTGAAAAAAATGAAAGTTGTGATCGTTCTCAAAAGGAGCGTCTTCAAAATACATTGAACATTGATTTCCTGTTTTTGAATGCGAATAATGATCAAACACAAAAAATGGGTAAGCAAAAAGATCAACGAAAAGCTCAGCAGACCAGATGATAAAAATGAGAATTTGAAGGCCTTGCCGATTTCTTCAATGATCAACAAGCCGGCAGGTAGGACCTTTGAAACAGGAAAGTATCTTATAAGTTTTTTTAGCCTTTTCTAGTAAAAATAAATAAGATACCGACCGAAACAAATATCATGCCAAACAATAAACTGCTTCTCGTAGTGAAAAATATCTGAATAATCAAATCAAGAAATGCTTTGAGCCAATTATAGCCTAAGTGACGATAGTAAGTTTTTAACTTTCGAATAAATATAAGAGCGTTGAAAGTAAAAACAATACTTTATTAGTATTTTCATCAGCAAGAGCTACATATATATCGTCAGAACTCCTTTGATATTTACTAATCTTATAAACGATGCTGGTACGTGATTTACTAACATTTTTTCATTTAGTCATAATACGATTACGAGATAATCACCCAAACGGCTTTAGATGCTTTAAATCGTAAACTTCATACAAAAAAACTACTACAATTCAGATATGTTGTTTGAACTGTAGTAGTTTTACTGATATTTTTTTTGAAAAAAGTCTTCCAAACGATGTTGGATATGACCAATTCCGATACATAATAGCCAGTAAATCAATGCCACCAAAATGTACATTGATAAATAGTCAAAGGTTCGGCCGCCAATGATCTTCGCCTTTTGAAAAATATCTGGTACAGTAATCATCGCTGCTAAAGATGATCCTTTCACTAGGTCCATCGCCACATTGCTTAATGCGGGGATCGAAATTCGTAAGGCTTGCGGTAAAATAATATAACGCATCGTAGGAATGAAACGATTTCCCAAAGCATAGGCCGCATCCCGCTGACCGGCATTGATTCCAGCGATTGATCCCCGATAAATCTCACCAATAAACGCACTACTGGTCAAACTAAAACATATTACTGCGGCGACCACAGCATTCAACTGATAAGGCAATCCAAAATATAATAGAAACAGTAACACTAATGCCGGTGTCCCTCTTAAAAAGGATAAATAAAAACGAGCAAACAGTTTTACCGATCGCAATGGGACAAAATTCAGGAGCATTATGATCACTCCCAACAAGTTTCCCAGAAAGAAAGCTGAGAAACTGATGCTTAATGTATAACCTAACCCGCTCAATAAAAATGGCAACGAATCAAACATTAGGGATAAATCGATCATTGGAATGTACATTACTTTGCCGAGACCGTTTCCGTTACTTTTTGTTTTGGCTTGACTGAAACATCCGTACCAAAATATTGTTCTGAGATTTTCTTCAATATACCTTTGTCCTGTAATTTTTTCAGTGCCTGATCGATTTTCTCTTTCAACTTTTGATTCTTCTTATCGAAAAGAAAGCCTGTGGAATTCGCGTTGAAATAGACATCATCCAAAATCTTTACGGGAATATCGGGGAGTGCTGCTACCGACATTTTTTGTAGATAATAATCATTCAGAATGACATCTGTTCGACCATTAGCAACATCTGTCAAATACTGATCATTGGTTGCATTGTCGTAAGTCACCGCTTTGGCTCCGTATTTTTCCGCCAGCCTCATATAACTAGTATTAGGTTCGCCAGCCGCTTTTTTCCCTTTTAGATCTTTCAATGAATGAATACCTGAATCATTACTTTTCCTAACGATCATGCTGTCAAAGGAATACTTAATTGGAAATGAAAGAGTAAACTTCTTGCTGCGTTCTTTGGACATCCCAAAATCATTAGCTGCAAAATCAGCCTCACCGCGATTGACCGCAGTTACCTGTCCATCCACATTGTATTCTTTAAAGTTAATTTTCAATCCTAACTCCTTCGCGACTGCTTTGGCGACATCCAAGTCATAACCAACTAATTTATTTTCATCATTGTAATAAGACGAAGGAAACAGCGTCCCAGAGGTCGCAACTGTTAGCATCTCCTTATCCTCTACTTTTTCCCAACTATTATCCTTGCTTGTCTCACTATTTCCGCAGGCTGCCAAAAATAAACTTATTGCGATAAGTACTATACCCGTCCACCATTTTTTCGTCATTGCCACACCCATCCTATTCATCAATTATTAGTAATCACTTTTCTCTTTTATAGCATATAAAAAACAAAAGAGACTAACAAGTTGCTCATGACGAGATAGGAACTCTTTGTTACAACAGCTACTTATTCAGTACATGTGTCATACAACAATCTATTTTATAACACTCCGCACTTAGAGTATCAAAACAGTTACACTCAAGAAATCTATGCGACCGTTACCAGAATAGATTAGTTATTACGCTTAAACAGTTGCTTCAGTTTCTCTCAGATGAAATGCTTTTTGGGTTATTTCTGATCCGCCAGTTTGTAAAAATGTTCAGTGAAACAATCACAAGACTGCCGCTAACCAGAATGGCTTTGCCTAAAAAGACATGACCATCTCCATAATCTGGAAACATGACATACTTACTGATAACGAATAGTGCTACTATCAGCAACAAAGAAATCCCAATACTCATAATTGAAAATTGTCGATTTCTTACCTGAGTTTGTCCTTCAAGTATCTTTTTTTGTTCCCGTTCCAGTGTCATTGTTTTGAATATCAACTCATCCGTTTCGCTAGAATGGATCAAATAGTCCGTCGTTACATCAAAAAATTTTGCTAATTTAGCAAGTTTATCTAACTCAGGTGTTGCTTGACCCGATTCCCATTTAGAAACTGATTGCCATGACACACTCAACTGCTCCCCTAGTTCATCTTGTGACATCCCTCGTGATTTTCTTAGTTGTAAGATTTTTTTTGCTAAATCCATAGTATCTCCTCCTTCTAACTAATTTTGAGTATAACAAGAGCGTTAAAACATGCCTATATAACAGGGGTGGAAATATGTCACCTAGTGGTTTACATTGTTGTCAAATCAGCATTTTTCAGGAAATGAAAAGACAGTTGCACAAACTTTCCGGCTACCTTTTGGGTATTCATTTATAAACGGATAACAGGACTAATTTGAGTTATTAATCTATTCATTCATCTTTTCCTATATGTATCGATTCTCACGCAAAGTAATTTTCTTAATACTCTATACCGTCTGAGTACTGGCAAGCTACATCACCATCACCAATTCTCTGTTAAAGAAATCGCACGCCGGAAGTACCATCAAGCTGACATCCATCCTGATTAGATCATTTACACCGAAAACCTAGAGCCATTCGAGATCCTCCTCAGATTGGACAGCTTTCACCTAAATAGGGAGAGCAAACTGACTAGTGATAAATTCAACATCCTTCGGACCCAGCTTTTATTTTGATGAACCATAACCATAGACTGGTCATCATTTATTCACTGACTGATAAGATTGAACGGTCGGCAGCTTATGTTTTCTTGCATCGCTGAGTACTTATTTATCCAGAGGTGACTTGGTTCTATTCAGGTTCATCTATTTTATTTTTTGACTTTCTTATTGTTACGATCATTTCATTTCTGATGGATAAGTTGCAAAAAATTAAAAAAAGAGAAAGCCTCTTCAATCAGGCCTCCTCTTTTTTTACTCTATTACTCTTCTTCGGTCATGAATGTATTGAAAACTTCCTCGATCATATCCCATTCAGCGTCGGTTTCGATTTGTTGTAATTCGCCTTCGCTGCCGTCTTCGTTTTCAACGTATGCGTAAGCTTGCAATTCAACGTCCTCGTCTTCAGGCGCGCCTGCTGGATAAAGCAATACATAATTGCGATTAAATTCTTCTTGCCCGTCGATGGTCAAAAGAATTTCGTAGAGGGTTTCGTTTCCTTCATCATCTACTAAAGTAATCACTTCATGTTCGTGGTCATGCTCGTGATCGTGGTCATGTGTGTGCTCGTGTGCCATTCTTTTTCCTCTTTTCTAAAGTTTGTTGCCAGTACGGTCAAGATAATTTTGTAAAATCATTATCGCCGCAAGCTTATCAATAACTTTTTTTCTTTTCGAACGTGAAACGTCCGCTTGTTCGACTAACATCCGTTCGGCTTGTACTGTAGTCAGCCGTTCATCTTGGAAATCGACTGGTAAATCAAAGAGTTCCTTGATTTTATCAGCATATTCCATAGAAGCTTCTGCCCGCGGACCGATCGAATTGTTCATATTTTTAGGAAGTCCCACTACAAACTTAGTGACTTTGTATTCTTTGACAAGCTCGCCTAAGCGTGCAAAACCAAACTCCCCATTTTCTTCATCGATTCGGATGATCTCGACTCCTTGAGCCGTCCAACCGAATGGATCACTTACTGCGATTCCGACAGTTTTTGAGCCGACATCTAATCCCATCACTCTCATCGAATATCAATACCATGATCTTTCAAATAGTATTTTACCAAAACTTCCATGACTTCATCGCGTTCGTGACGACGAATCAAGTTTCGTGCATCTTGATAACGAGGAATATACGCAGGATCTCCTGATAATAAGTAGCCGACGATTTGGTTGATCGGGTTGTACCCTTTTTCAGCTAAAGCATTGTAGACAATCGTCAGTGTTTCACTAATTTCTTTCTTACGATTATCATCAAAATCAAAACGGACTGTTTCATCTGTGTATCCCATTTTCTCACACCTCTCCTTGGAATTATCAACAATTATATTCTACTAAAAGAAGACAGAACTTACAAATTTTGCAAGTTGCCAAACTCTTGGCTTTAGAAAATCTTCCAAATTATTATAACATTCTTTTCACTTACATATGGTTTTTTCCAAGCATCTTTTTTTCTTTTAAGGATAAGGCTCGTTATACTGAATTGATAAGACAAGTTCAATGAAGAGAACCACGAGTCTTAATAAAAAAGGAGGTTCCACTGTGTTAAATAAATTAATGAAATTTTTTGCCTGTATTATTGGAGTAGAATTAATTGGTTCCATATCAGGTTTTTTTGCTGGAGATATTCCCGCCGTCTACGCTCAGCTAAACAAACCGTTTCTAGCTCCACCTGGAAGCGTCGTTGGTACTATTTGGATCATTCTCTATGCCTTGATAGGATTAGCTCTATTTTTAGTGATTGATAGTAAAAAGACAAAAAATAAGAAACATTCTTACCTTCTTTTCGGAATCCAGCTGACCCTTAACTTTATTTGGAGTATTATTTTCTTCGGCGGATCACACTTCTGGATTGCTTCATTCATCAGCTTATTCTTATTAATTACTATTATTTTTAGTATTCGTGAATTTAGCAAGATTTCTTCTAGCGCTGCTTTCTGCTTCAGCCCGTATTTACTCTGGATTATTTACGCAACATATCTTTCGTTTGGTTTAGCGATTTTAAATTAAGTCGATAAGAACGGCATCAGAATGTAATTCTAATGCCGTTTTTTATTTATCCAAATGGTTTATTAATATCATTGTTTCGTCTACTCCGTAATCTCCATTCCCATACATCAATTGAAATTCTTCTGCTAAAAACGCATTCATTTTCTTATCGGTTCGTTTGAAGCCGGCTCTTTCATAGGATTTGACGGCACGTGTGTTTTTCTTTGCAGGAGCTATCAGTAAAAGTCTGATATTCAACTCTTTCTTCAAATAATTACTCAAGGCATAAAGCGCATCATTGCCAAAACCCTTTCCACAACTTGCTTCGTCCTTCATCCAGATATCCAACTCTGCCAAGGAAGACTTTAAGTGGAAAGCTGAATAACTAATAAATCCAACAGCTTCTTGATTACTCATGATTAAGAATCCCTGACCTTTTTCTGGATGAGCACCGGTGAAATAGTACTCTTCATAATATTCATCACAAAATTCTTGATACGTAGCAATTGCTATGTCAGGATAATCTGGTGGACCACTATGCGATTTGGTTGTTTCTGAATGAAAACACCACTCATAAATTTTTTAACGTTCTGTTAATCTTGCAGGAAGTAGATTAATTTTATTCCCTTTGATCTTTACGTATCCATCCCCTTTTACAATTGTTATCATTTCCCTTATTATACGTCACCCTTTGATAAATCGTTATCGTGATTTGACCTAGATTAAACAGAATTGCTATACTTTTAAAAATAGAAACTATTGATAGAAAGGAGCGTCTTTTGAAGACAACAGTTGAAATTATTGCGCAAACTGAAGAAGAACTTGCCAATTTTAAGGTTCACGAAGTAACCACTTCTCTCCAAAATGTTCTTTCCATTCTTAATAAAGAAAAACTTTTTTTAGTCGGCGAAGAAAATGGGAAGCATTATAAGTTGCCGTTTTCAGAAATTCTCTATATTGAAGTTGTCGATAAAAAGAGTTTTATTTACACACAGGATATGGTTTGTCAAAGTGCTGAAAGACTCTATCAACTTGAAGAAAAATTGTTCCCGCATAAATTTATTCGTATTGGGAAGTCAATGTTGCTGAATATCGAATCTATTCGAGCAGTTTCTCCAACTTTGAGCGGACGTTTTGAAGCCACCTTGGTAAATGACGAACGAGTCGCGGTATCAAGAAAATATGTCCCTGATTTAAAAAAAGGTCTAGGAATGAGGAAACGAATATGAGACTAGTAAACTATCTAAAAAGTGTTTTCCGATTATCCTCCATGATCTTCACCTTGTTAGCCTTCATAAATTTATTGATCGATAAACAAACACTATTCGAAATCATTGAATATATGATGGTTGTTTCAGTAATATCCGGACTTCTGAGATTTATCATTGAGGATGATGAAACCTATTCCAACCGCCGAATCGTTCTAAACCAATTAATCTATATCGGGCTGATATTACTGCAAATTATTATTGGTGATGTTTGGTATGGTTGGGACCTTGGTATTGTAGGGTTAATGAAAAATTTTGGCCTTACACTATTAATTTATGCCTTCATCAAATTTTTTATTTATAGTAATGATAAAAAAGAAGCTGCTGAAATCAATGAACTTATCCAACAAAAAAAAAATACAAACGAAAGAGAAGCAGATTGATCTGTTTCTCTTTTGTCTTTATTGAGCAACGACGATTAGCCGCTTACTTTGTTTGTCATATGGACTTCTATCGTAATCACCGTAAATTTGAATCTTCTTAAAACCAACTTTTGTCAACAGTCGGTGATATTCTTCATCCAAAATGATTTTATAAACGATATCGTATTGGTTGTTTTCCATTCGTTCAGGTGAATGGTACAAATCTAAAACATGGATCGTTTGGAATTCGTCATTCTGCTCTTTGACAAAGATCCGTGAAAAATCCATTCGATTCACTACGACCTCAATTGGCGGCAAAGACAAATTATGATGTGTCGTTCCTTGTGTCAGTATCAGCATCCCGTCTTTATTGAGTCTGCCCTTCATTGATTTCAGCGCAGTAACTAAATCCTGCTCCGTATGCATGTGCGGTAAAGCCGTCGTCAAGCAGACGATGGCGTCAAATTTTTCTTTATGCACTTCCTCTAAATATCTAAAATCACACTGAGTCAAAGGGATTTCTTTGCCTCTTTCGGACAAGTTTCTCTCAGCAACCTCCAGCATAGCCTTTGAGTAATCCGATCCTGTTACCTCTAAGTCCATTTCCGATAACATATATAAATGTTGGCCTGTACCACAGGCACAATCCAACACACTCTTAAATTTATTTTCTGAGAATACCTGTTGAAAAAAAGCTGCTTCAGCCCCTAAGTATTCTTCAATTCTGCCAAACTCATCATAGTCATAAGCAAATGATTGATATCTATCTTCCATCTCTCTCACCTCACTAATATTGAATCTATTATAGCAAAAATAACCTAGCAAATAAGCATTGTCTCCAAGATAAGCAAGCGAGGACACTGCCAATGTTCACCTTAGATGGAGTTAACGACCACTTAGATAAATTCCATTGTTTCGGCAAAAAAAGTTGATTATAGTGGGATTATCAAGAAGAACAACAGTTATGAATAATGTATAGATTGATTATTTTAAATTAGAAGAATTCAATCAGATAAAAAAAGGAAAAGAGGTAATCTACATGAATGAACTCGTAAAAATCTCAAACTTAGCAAAAAAATATAACCAGCAAGACGTCTTAAAAAATATTTCATTTTCTATCAAAGAAGGCGAATTATTTTCAATTCTCGGACCAAACGGTGCTGGAAAATCTACCTTAATTTCTTTAATTCTCGGTTTGGAAAAACCGGATAATGGTGAGATTCTATTTGAAGGAAAACAGCTTACGTCTCAATCCGTCGAACATAAATCCATGATCTCAGTAGTTTTTCAAAATAGTATTTTAGACCCCGATCTATCCGTTAAAGAAAATTTGTTTATTCGCGCTTACTTCTATACCAATAATTGGAAAGAAGCTAAACAATTGGCACAGGATAAGTTAGCTGACGTACAAGCTGGACATCTCTTAAATAAACGCTATGGTGTGTTATCAGGCGGTGAAAAAAGAAAAATCGATATTGCTCGCGCTTTACTTAATACTCCGAAGCTATTATTTCTAGATGAGCCGACCACTGGCTTAGACATTGGGTCACGAGCAGATATGTGGCACTTGATTCATCAATTGAAGGAAAAATATCATATGACAGTCGTATTGACTACACATTATATGGAAGAAGCCAGAGATTCCGATAATATTCTGATGCTAAATGCAGGAAAAGTCATGGCCTATGATGCACCAGAAACCTTAAAGAAAAACTATCAATGCTTAACATTGGAAGATGTCTTTTTAACAATCATGGAAAAAGGGAGAGAAAATTATGAATGCATTAGTCTATAGAGGATTATTACTATTTTTTAAAAATAAACAGGCGGTTATTGGGTCATTTGTTGGTGCGTTGATCATGATTATTTTATACGTTTTCTTGCTAGGAGATAGTCTTGTTGATTCATTATCTGTTCTTTCTCATCCAAAATTGGTCGTAGATACTTGGATGTTAGCAGGAGTCATTGGCATTGCTTCAGCAAGTTCTACACTTGGTTCAGTCAGTTTGATGATTCGCGATAAAGAACGCAATGTTTATACCGACTTTATGATCTCCCCGATTTCAAAAGGCAGAATCATGCTGGGGTATTTCTTTAGTACTTTCTTGATTTCGTTGTTGATCACTTTAGTTGTGATCGTTATAGCTGAAATCTATATCGTTGTTTTCTCAAAAGGAGAAATACTGACCTTATCACAATTCGGTTTACTATTCATTGTTAGCCTTTTGACCGTCTTTTGTTCATCGGCCTTTATGTTTTTTATTGCCAGCTTCTTCAGAAGAATCGATACGTTCTCTACTATGACATCCGTGATTGGACCATTAATTGGTTTTCTAACTGGCTGTTATGTGCCAATAGGAAGTCTACCAGATAATGTTCAAAAAGTGGTAGAATACTTCCCATTAACTAGTGGAATAGTATTGATCCGACGTATTCTAACAGATAATGTATTTACCTCAGCTGATAAACCCGCAGTAGCTACAATCAAAGAAGAATTAGGTATCGTAATGAATAGTCAAAATGACATTGCTTTACCTATTATGATCCTGTTAATTTCTAGCTGTCTATTTTTAGTCGGTGCTTTATGGAATGTTAAACGAGTAGAAGTGAAGCGATAAGATTTTGTCCATAAAAAAACTCTTGAGGAATTCCTCAAGAGTTTTGCGAGTTAGTTTTAGTAAAGTTCTAAGTATTGTTATTTATACAGCACTATTATTCTATAATGCTATAAAAAGGCTTTAAAACCAAGCTATATTCCCTTATGGATAATTGGTTATTTTACAACCTTGTAGAATAGTTGCCCCTTTCCTGCCCCTCCACACACAAAAAAACAGGCACGGTGGATTCCAGCCACAATGCCTGCATACGAGAAAAGAAGGTATAGCGAGTCCACATTATACAATGAAACGGTTTCATGTGGCAAACGAAAACCTTTGAGACTGCCCGATTTTTCGGGCTTTTTTATGGTAAAAGGGTTGACTAATTATAGTATATATACTATAATATAAATATAGTTAAGGAGGTGAAAGTGATGACGTTAGATGAACTAAAAAAAGCCGTCGACATTGTCGTAGGAATCTTAACAGCCTGCATGCTACTAAAGAATCTTAACAAAGACGACGACTAACTTATGGGGAGGAAACTTCCTCCCTGTTCATCTATAGTTTATCATGATTGTCATGAAAAGAAAATCTATATTAATTCTACTTTTAATTTTCAATGTGGTATCTGTTGTTTTACTAATAGCTGATTTAGTGCCCTCTGCGTATGGAACATTTATGGTTTTTGTTGATGCTGCTTATGTACTACTAGATTCTCGGTATAAAAATAAGAAAAAGAAATGAGGAATATAGTGATGGTTAGTAAAAATGAAGCTCAGACAGAAGCGCAAAAACGTTATGACGCTAAAAATCGTGAAAAACGTACCTACCTAGCTCAGCGTAGCACTTCAAGAGGATTCATCAGAAACAAAGCCACCGCAGAAGACCTTGAGGAACTCGAACAATTAATCGCTCAGCGCAAAAAAGACCTCTCAGCCGATTAAGCTGGGAGGTCTCTGTTTATCCTCGCATATAACGCAGTTGATTACCGCCCCATCATGCTATACTAAGAAAGTCCGTGCGCGAACACGGATAATTGATACATGAAACGGGGTGAATTAACATGCCAGATCAAGAAGAAATGAAACGTAAATGGCTTGAGCAGCGTAGAAAATCAGAGCTTCCGTACGGTGAATATAGGAACAGTATATCATTTGACCAAATGCCCACTAAGGCTCAGAAAGCTTACAAAAATGCTATGCAACAAGCTGAAAAACAGAAAGAAAAAGATTAGTTTTCATTATACTCAAGAATATAGTATTTTAAACTTTTTTCCATATCCAAATATACTCTTGATGTGAACCCTTTTGACTCTAAGTGTTTGAATGCATTTAGGGTCTCTTTTTCGGTTAGATCGTTTTTACATTCCAGATTATTCTCAAATAGCATATCATAATAATCCCACTCATTACTTTCCGCTGTCTTTGACAATTCACCTGAGTAGATGAAGTCACCAGCAAATGTATAGATGTGCACAATTTTAGGCTTATTGTTATCGAAAGCTTGTTTCCAGTTAGTTGTAAAAGTAGGTACTGCTAAATTAAGTTTTTTTCTAGCTCTGGCAATTACTGATTGGAGCGTCTTCACTAAAAAAGGTAATAGTATACCTGTTAATAGACTTAAAGTCACCATAGTTTTGAAAACGAACATAAGCGAAACAGCGCTATTGTTATTGTGATATATTAACATTCCAATAAGAATGTTAAGTGTAGAAAAAATAGTTAGTATGCTTTTATTATCTTGTATTTTTTTAGGCGATAAACTTATAAGATTAAATTTTTGAAAAATATAATATGCAAAATACCCGGGTAGAGCTGTACTTGTAATTTTTATTAGTAAATTAACGATATCTGATTCCATTTTCCTCATTCTCCTTTTCTATATAATTGGACTAGTTACATCTCATCCAATTATACCATAAATGGCACACAAAAACCCCACTCCTGGCTATGAAGTGGGGAACTGTTGTGAGAGTGAATGGATGTCTCACAAAAAACAGTATAGCATATCTCTGTTTACCGTACTACTAATACATTACACGGCGCGTGGTTGACCACGTAGGCGGTCGTGGAACCGACTAGCGCGCGTTCGATTGCGCCTTTGCCTGTGGCGCCCATAGCTATTAAATCAATCTCGTTTTCTTTTGCAAATTGTACGATTGAAACTTTCGGAGTTCCCTCTATTTTCCGAATGGTATAATTACAATCTGGTGGAAAACACTGTTTTATCTTTTCAGTAACTTTCTTCGAGCGTTCATCCGCTACTTCCCGCACGTACTGAATCATACGCACGTCAGATGTAGCAATTGACATATCAGCAACCGTCAAAATATAAAGATGAGAACCGTTTCGTTGGGCGATTGCGCGTGCTTCTTTTAGAGCCTCATACGATTGTTCAGAATCATCAATAGCAACTAAAATTTTCTTGTATCCGTCTACCATAGAAAACGCCTCCTTTGTTCCAGTATAAGGGAATTCGCTTGTTTTGGGAAATGATTGCATAAAAAATAGGCCTAGTAAGTATTTCGTGGATTGATTTATCCACTATGCTCATGACGAGGTTCTTATGTCTACTCATTCATTGGCTACTCACTAGACCGTTTGTAAGGAATTCTTCAAACTCCCACGCTCCTCTTGTGTCGACTCTCACCGACAGATTCACTATTCCGCTGCCATTTCTGACAACTTATCGGGAATTCTCTATCCCTTACACCTATTTTATACCACCAATCGAAATCGTTTTCAATTAATTTGCTCAATAAAAGACCTTAGCTCCCGCTAGGGTTGCGAATAGACATCACAAAAAATGTGAAACACTGTGAAACATTTCGCTATTCTGTTGACTGTATTTTTTTTGTGGTATATAATCTTTCTTGAGGACATGAAAAAAGCCACGCTGTCAACGTGGCCTGCAAGTGCTTGCTGCAGATACTTAATCTGTTCAATCCCTAGCTCAGTCTTGAATCCTATATCCATAGAACCCATTTCCTTGCCATTGATTTCCTAGATCAATGGTTTTTTATTGTATTTAGGTTCTCAATTCCCATCATCATGAGCAAAGACTTTTAAGGGATACTCACTAAGGAATACTCATTTCTTTGTATGGCGTTTGTCATATGACTTCCAGTAATGCTTTGGAGCATTAATCCACGTGTACCACGCAAAGGCAGCAAACACAAGACTTCCTAAAAAGACATATAACCACGGTGGCAATTTTAATAGATAACTAGCAACCCCAGTAATAGTGATTGTAGTTCCCTTCTTGAAAATTGCGCTAATATCCATTGAGATATTTACCCTTTCTGAGGATAAATAGACATTACAACAAAAATCATCGTTCATGGCATCATCCCCTTTCTAAGACTAGCAAAGGGACTTACCAAACGCATATCTACTTGCGAATTTAATTATACGTGATTTTTTATAAAAAGACTATAGGTGTTAAACGCAACTGAAAAAGGGACCACTGGATGATTGAAAAAGGGACCAAAAAAATTAGTTGAGCCATTTTTTCGTGTCTTCCACTCGAAACGAGGGACCACTAAGATCCAATACGTGA